>Ga0272441_10005972_pt1 | contig 20752 bp, 18 predicted proteins | sample SSMProp6N_FD_193582 | JGI IMG/M metagenome (GOLD analysis project Ga0272441, IMG submission 193582) | Marine sediment archaeal communities from Little Sippewissett salt marsh, Falmouth, MA, United States - SSM-Prop-6N | ecosystem: Environmental > Aquatic > Marine > Wetlands > Sediment ...
AAAAAAAGCTGACTGCCAGGAGTCCGAGAATGGGAAGATCCGCCAGCCACAAACCGTTTTGATGATAAAATATCCATCCGGTCGGAAAGACATACAGAGACGAGGCCAGGGCAAGAAAATACTGCCGCACATTCTTGATAAAAAGAGGAACGATGATGAAAAGTACCGTTGAAAATCCGATAAATATGAGTTTCGCACTGTCCATTGATTATTGTCCAATAATTTCCGGCCTGTTAAGTCACCGTGTTTCCCAGGCTGGATCAATTCCCCTGATTCTTAAAAAAAGTCATGGCATGAGCGGCATAAACAAAGAGAAATGGTAGCAGGGGAATACGATATCTCGGAACCACAATAGTCAGAGAATAAACCAGCCCCGTATACACGATAAGGCTCCATAAGGGTATGCATGTCATCCATTTTTTCCTGGAATAATATATCCCAAGCAGGGTAAGAACCAGAATCGGATAATAGCACACAGCAAGCACCGTAAACAGCAGCCAGTTCTTTTGTTCATCACTGCCATTGGGCACATGCTGATAAACTTCAAGATAATATCTCCCCAGTTTTTTTAATACAATCCATCCGTAGTTAAATGGATTATCAAAAATCGTATGAACCGCCTTATTCAGCAGGATATCATCCCGTTCCATATCGTCTTGTGCCTGTTTGGATGCATCCCAGGCTTTCTGACGGCTGTCTTCCTGATGCAGACCCTGATCGGGGATATTGCTGCCGATCCATGCACTTCCGCCCAAACCGGAAGCAACCGGTATAAACCGGTCAAAAATTATATAATTTCTAACGATCCACGGTGTTACCACAGTATAGCAAATGAGCATGGAGACAAAAACATATTTTAAATACGACCGCGTTCTGCGCCATAACAGAACAATAAAAAGAAGCCACAAAGGAAAAACAAGCAGCACATGTCTGGTCAGTATAGTCAAACCGAGAAAAAATCCGGCCAGAATCCACATGGACCATTGCCCCCTGTTCAGAAAAGCCCTGATATAAAAAAGAAACGCAAGTGTAAGCAAAAATATGTAAAATGTTTCAGTGTACAAAAATCCGCTCAGGACAATAAGCTCAGGATGTAATGCAGTAATCAGTGCGGCAATCAATCCTGTTTTCGGGCTGAAAAGCATGGAACCCATTCGATAAACCAGATAGCAGGTTACGCCTCCCAATATCGCCTGAACAATTTTAACAATCAGAATACTCTGATTAAATATCTTAAAAATCAGAGCAATAAAATAAGCGTAAAGGGGCGGCGCAAATGCAGTCGGCCGGATGTACTCGGCAAAACCCCTGCCCTGAAGGATATTATAAACCACACGTAAATAGCGTGTGGAATCAAGCATATCACCGCCGCCAAAACGGGGAAAAAGATAAAGAAAAAGAAGACGGAGAGCCACGGCGAAAAAAACAACCGCCAATGCCTTCTGTGTTGAAGATCTCTTTGTAATCCAGACTTTTACCGACATCAAATCAATCCTGTTATGCTGCCATCACATGGTTTTTTGACCCGACAATAGTTTTTGCCACATACCGGCGGAATACGACCAATGAGTAATAAGATAACAATAAAAAACCCACAAAACCAAATACCATTTTTTGTTTCGAATCGAAACAAAAAGACTGTAAACAAACAAAACGGGAAAATAAAGCAGTGGAAAAAGCCAGAACCATCCCGCCCGGATCGACAGCAGTGAGAGGGAAAAAACCGGTAAAAATATCAGTGGAAGGGTGTAGTGAAAACCCAGGAGGGCAGGGTGTTTTCGGGCCATGACAATTCTGCCCTGTCCATATCGAAACATATTGACCGTCCACTTTCCCGGTGAAACCCTGAGTTTGTGATAGACAAGGGATCCAGGCACATACATAAGACTGTACCCTTTTTCACGCAGCCGGTAGTTCAGTTCCGCATCTTCTCCAAGATTTTTCATCTCCAGATCAAACATGCCGACTTCAACAAGCTTCTGCCTGTCAAACAGAACATTCAGACAGGCCAGGCTTTTAACCGTTTTTGATTTGTGAAAGACCTTACCCTGAACAGATCCGAGACTTCCGAGATATGAATTCAACATGATACCCAGGGCGGTTCGGAAACGATTTCTGTCTTCCTGTGGCGGTACATTGGATCCGCCAACAGCCGCCAGGTTCGGCTCTTCCCTGACATACCGGTTGAATGCTTCGGTTAAAACCTTGAGCCAATTTTCAGGAACAATACAATCTGCATCCACAAATGCAATCCTGTTATATCTGGATTCACGGATACCCATATTCCGGTTGGATGCAATGGTCCGTTCCGGATTGCTGATCAGGCGTATCCGTTTATCACGCTTTATAAATCCGCGGACCACATCCTGTGTCCGGTCCGTCGAACAGCCGTCCACAACAAGTATTTCAACCTGCTTTTCGGGATAATCCAGGTTCAGTAGAGACTGAAGACAGTCGGCTATATTTTGCTCCTCATTGTATGTGACAATAATAATGGATACATTCATGAACAGTCTATTCCCTGTTGATTTTCTGGAGATAAAATGTCGCGATCATACCTGATAAGAAAATAAGGGCCAAAAACAGCACCCTGGAAAACAAAACCGCACTGATGACATCATCATACGGATAACCGAACATTGACATGACGTACTGGTAACTGACCGCTGTAATACCCAGACCGGCAGGAATAAAGCTCAGAACCGATACCGGAAAAGCAATGCCCTGGGCAACCAGTGAAGGTAAAAAATCCACTGTGACGACAGAGATGACCACCAGCCACAGGGCCGTAAACTGGGCAAACCAGCATAAAAGTGTACTGAAAAGCAGACTGAAAAACAGTCTCTTTTTACGGAGAATCATGGAAGCCTGATAAAATTGACTTAATTCATCTCTGATACGGTCAATTTTTTGTTTCAGCCAATGCCAGCGTTTCCATCCGGCCAGCCAGTCTATGATACTGAATCCAATTCTCCTGTTAAACAGGACCAATAAAAAAGCAATCAGGATAACCACCATCAGAACAGCTGCTGAAAAAATGGATCTGGATAGTATCGTATCAAGCTTTGCATGGGCATACAGATAAAAAAAGCTGAACATCAGAAAAACAATCAGCATCAGGATCTCAAAAATACGGTCCAGCAGTAAAATAGAAAAACCTTTTCCCAAATCGATGCGGAAATTCTTTTTCATCAACAGGGGCGCGGCGGCCTCCCCGCTTTTAAAAGGCGTGATGTTCCCGATAACGGCATTTACTAAATAGAGTGATAAGAAAGGCAAAAAAGGAACCGGTTTATGTACCCTGGCAAGCATAAACCATTTGAATCCTCTGACGACCATGGACAAGAAATAGGCCGCAAGACCAAGAATCCAGACCATCTTGTCCGCGGTACGCAGGATATCAACAAAATGATCAAATCCCACTTTTCGGATTAATAATGCGACAATGCATAAACCGATGACAAGCAGAATAACATGTATACTCTTTTTCCGCATAATACCTGTCTCATGATGATGCTCGTGTTGAACCCTTGCCTGATGCATAAATATTCAGAGAGTGCCCAATAACCCTGCCGAAAAAGATATCGAGCAATTTTAAAAAACTGAACCAAAGCGCAACAAATATTTTTGAATTCCCCAGCCGGTCAAAGGCCTTCGGGAAATACTGAAACATGCGTTCCACTTCATATGACATGCCCGCCTCTTTAAAACAGGCTTTCACATTGGATACATTGAACCGCCTGGTATCCAGTCTTCCATACTCTGTATTCCATTTCAGAAGCCGCATGAGACCGCGAAAGGGTCTTATTTCCGCCGGCTCTGATATCAAACAGATATGTTCGGCCACACGGGAGGATTCCTGAATAAATTTGCCCAGATCGGGATAGTGATGCGCTGACGCATAGACCAGAACAACATCAAAAAAATGATCAGGAAACGGCAGCAGGCATGCATCACTGACACAATATTGAAATTTGACTTCCGGATACAGGGCTGAAAATCTTTTTTTTGCATAGGCAACGGCCGGATATGAAATATCCAGTAAATGGACATTCCTTGCGCCATGCTTTATAAGCAGATGGGCCTCCCTGCCTACACCGCAGGATATATCAAGAATGCGCATCCCGGACAATTGGGAAAAACGGGAGAAAAATCCTTTAAAGGCCTTGGTTTCGGTATATTGTCTGCCCAGACTGAAGGGCCGGTTGGGCAACCGGAACAGCGCTGACCGATCCTGAACAGCAGCACTCTCTCTGCTTTCCAGAATACTGACCAGATGGGCCATTTCCTGTAAATCTTCCGCATCTCCAGCCTCTGAAAAAACCGGTATTCCCGAGCGTATTGGATAATTCCTGTTGCATCCGGGACATCTCAGTTTGCCATCTTTTAATATCATTTCTTTATGACAGTACGGACAGCAATAATTTTCTGATTTTTCGTTCATACCCTTCCAGTTCAATGGTTAATTAGATTGAATAAGATGTCATCATGTTATGATGCAACAACCTGTATGCTTTTCCGAGTCTGGTTTTTAAAATCCGACGGTTTTTGTTAAACGTGTTCAGAGACTGAAAAATTGTATCATTAAACAGTCCGTCCATATCAACAGTACAATCATTCTGAATCATTTTCATAAAATGATCAACCTTCTGATCATAAATAATACCCAGAAAAGGAATTTGCATAATCGTCGCAAATATCATGGAATGAAGCCGCATCCCCAGCAGCCATTCGCTTCCGGCAACGATACCCATCAGTTCAGAGGGGCTGTAGTCCTGTTTCAGACAGTAAAATCCATCCGGATTTTTCATATGTTTCCTTATCTGAATGGCCAGCTCACGATCATAGGGGACGACAGTGGGAACGAACAGCACAGCCTTTCGATAACGTCGAATAAGAAAATCATAGATCTCCGCCATCCTGAGAATACCCTGTTTCAAATCAAGCTGATTCCTCCGCCAAAAATCGGATGAACGAAACCAGCCGCAAACCGTTGTGCTGATATATGAAGCAGGTACATTCTCCATGCGGAGCACCTGCTTGATCCGACCCTTATCGATATCCCCCGGTCCAAGGGCAAAAGCGGGATCAGCGGACACCACCACATCGGCTTGTACGCCCGCTTTTTGCAGCCAGACCTTCCCTTCCGGATCCCTTACAGAGATATGATTCGCTTTGGGAAGCATACGCCTGCAAAGCCATTGACCGAGGCCCGTGGTTAACGGACCCACACCAATTCCAAAATAAAGGACCTTTGCACCGGACATCCTGGCCAGGGCATGCAGGGCAAAAAAATAAGGCAGATTGTACGGCCGCAGATCATGAATCAGTGCGCCGCCGCCGATGATAAGGATATCAGCGGTAGAAATGGCTCTGATCATCTTTATAAACTCAAATTCTTTTAAAATTTTCAGGGAAAAACCGACATTCAGTTTTTGCCGGACGGTTTTTATTTTAAACTGTTTTTTTGTCTGCACTGCATCAGCCGTAAAAACCGTGATGTCGAATTGCTCCGGTCTGAACCGTTTCAGCAAACCCGCCAAAATAGCATCATCGCCGACATTACCGCAGCCATAGGCCCCTGCAATAACCAATTTTTGATTTGAAACGCACATATTTATCCCAGTTTCAGGCGAAAAACAATATACCCGATGGCCGCTTTTACAATGCGCCTGATTTCTGTCCAATTGGGATTTTTGATAAATGTTTTATAAAGATAGCGCGCTGAAAAATAATATCTGGACATCAATCGATCCCGAATTTTTTCAATCTCCTGATGATCAAATTCCTGATAATCCACCAGACAATCCAGCTGTCCCCTTTTATTCATCCATCGGTTAAAATCATCCGTGACCAGCATTCCGTTCGATCGACAGTATTCATAGAATTCTGTTCCCGGGAAAGGAACCGCCTGCTGAAAAAACACCATGTCGCTGTCGGTCTCTTTTGCAAATTGAAACGTGGTTTCAATAGATGCCTTGGTTTCTCCCTGAAGGCCGATCATAAAACAGCCAAACACCTTAAAACCAAGTGCTTTGGTATTCACCGCGAATTGCCGGCTTTGTTCAAGGGTAATGCCTTTTTTTATATTATCAAGAATTTTCTGACTTCCCGATTCATAGCCCACAACCAGCAGACGGCATCCGGCTTTCCTCATTTTTTCAAGGGTTTCGAACGGCACATCCGCCCTGACATTGCAGGACCAGACGAGTTTCAGGCCGCGTTTCAGTATGAGATCGCAAATAGCATTGACCCGTTTTGTGTCCACTGTAAACGTATCATCTTCAACAAAAATTTCACGGATTTCCGGCATGTTGTTATGAATATATTCCAGCTCATCAACAAAATTGGACGGGCTTCGTTTTCTGTACTTCCGGCCACCCATGGTTTGCGGATATTGACAGAAATTACAACGGAACGGACATCCCCTGCTGCTGAATATCTGAATCATCGGATGACGCGCCAGCGCATAAAAATAATCCTCCACATGCAAATATTTATGATACACTTCAGACACAAACGGCAATACATCCAGGTCCTGAATATAGGATCTCTGACCGGTAAATACAATTTCTTTGTCCTTGCGAAAGGCCAGACCCTGAACCCGCTCCGGATGATCCTGGCTATTCATCAGATCAGGTATGGTTGCGTCATATTCACCAACAGCCACATAGTCCAGTTCATGACAGCTTTCCAGAACCTGTCGGTACAGAACACCTGAATGTGTACCCGTAAGACAGAATGACCCGCTATAGCCTCCGGTTTTTACCTGCCGCACAAAATCCAGATCGTATTCAATCGTGGGCGTTGTGGATTCACCAACAATCAGAGCCGGCTGGAATTCGAGAATTCTCTGCAGGGTTGTCTCCGGATCCCAGTTTCCGGCGACAGCATCCAGTAAAAGCACTTCAAATCCGCGTTTTTCAGCAAGGCCCGCGGCATAAGCCAGCCAGTAGGGATAATAGAGTGTGCGGCTTTTGGTTTTCTCGGGCCATCGGCTGGCTCTGCTGATTCGAAATTTGTAGGGTAGATTTAAAAACAGAACCTTTTTATTTATTTCTGACACTGAAATACAATACCTCCTTAAGCGTCCGGATTCATTTTTTCGACTTTTTCTTTAAGAAGCGCCACTTCCTGGGCCAGCAGGTGATTCTGTTCCCTCAGATTTGATATGACCACAGAAAAATGAAGGGTAATCACCATACCGCATACAATGGCAATCAGGAATAACGCGGACGGCGGATAATAAATTCCGATCAGATTGGACATCCAGGTCTGCAGATCACGCCAGAGTGCAAGAACAATTAAAAGGACAGCGGACACGATCCAAAGCAATGAGTATTGTTCAAGCAGTTTATTTTTTCGAACCAGCTGAAAAATAACCAGGAGCAGAATCACTGCAATCAAAACTGTAAATATCTGAATACGCATGCTTCTTTTCCTCCTTAATGAACAATTTTCTCTCTGAACAGATCAACAAAAATGGCCAGAAGCACCTTTATCATATAATAAACCGAATGGAAAGCTGAAATTGAAGAACGGCCGTATTCTCTTTCACGCATTTTAACAGGCACCTCGCGAATACAAAAGCCGTTTCGGCCGAGCACAACAACCGATTCCGGCTCCGGATAATCATGCGGATAATAACTGGCCAGAAACGCAATTGCCTTTTTATTATAAGCACGGAATCCGGATGTGCTGTCCGTAATTCTTTGTTTCAGGATCAGGGAATTGACAATCATAAAAATGCGTACGCCGATGCGTCTGACCCACGATGTTGTGTAGCCGAGTGTCTCAATAAAACGGGAGCCGATAACCACATCCGCTTCGGTTTGCAGAACTTCCGTCAGCAGCGGAATTTGTCCCGGGATATGCTGTCCGTCCCCGTCAACCTGGACGGCAACATCATATCCATTTTCATGCGCATATTTAAATCCGGTCTGTACCGCTCCCCCTATCCCGACATTAAAGGGAAGTGTTAAAACAACCTCATTCATTTCCGCAACAAGACATTCTGTTTCATCTGTGGATGCATCATTAATAACCAAAATATCCATATCGCTTTTCAGGGCGCGAATTTCCCTGATGACTGAACAAATGGATCCCTCTTCATTGTAGGCGGGAATGATCACAAGTATTTTCGGAGATTTTGTCATCAGTCCAACACCCTGCCATTTGGGAATGATGATGGAACGATGCGGTATATAACGGTTCGCAGACCGGATGGACCGGTCTCATTGTAAACACGCTGCAGCCCGTCCGGAAGATTCCTGTTGTCAATCAGCGGTTTCAAATTGGGAAACCAAGAGATATACCGTTCGCTGAATACCATAAAATCCACCTTGCGGTGTATAGCATAGGCCAGATTGCGCTCAATACTGTCATAGGAAAATGAAGCGCCTTTTTTCATGTCATACTGCCCTGCGTAAAAATCCACCGCTTTGTTTAAACTCATAATGACAGGCGGCTCACTGGTCTGCGACTTCAGCCAGAAACCCGCTTTTCTCAGCTCAACAGGCTGCGACCACATGTCATTACTGTCTCTGCTAACGGAAACCACTTTGGCCAGTTCCGGCAAAAATGAGAAAACAGCCAATCCGGCCATGAGCACAATCAGGGCCGTACGTTTCGGGCGAAAATGGATCCGGTTGCCTTCCGGCAAAAACCGTTTTAAATTTTCCTCCAGCCAGCGGTAAAGGATCAAACACCCGTTCCCGATCCAGATAAACATCAGGGGAAACATGGGAGCCAGATAACGGTCATTGACATGAAAAACGGGAATGACCACAAACCAGAAAAAAAGAACAAAAGAGGCCAGATACCCTATTTTTGCCCATTGTTTACGCTGATAAATCGGACCGAAAAATCCGATGGCCCACAGCACAAGCAGCGGAGCCGTAAAAAGACGCGGGATTGCAAACCGGAGCATAAGATAGACATTCCGTACATATTTTTTTATGTAATTCTGAATCGGGATATGGACAATTCGCTCATTGCCTTCCTGTATCCGGTTTAATTCATTTAAATTGCCGATATGATAGGCCATATCATACGGCAAATGCATATTGTCTTCAGTTAAATGATAAAATGGATCTTTTATCCCTTCATTTTCGAACAACACCGCCGCGGAAAGCTGCTGATTGACTTCACCTTTTGTACTCAGGGTCCATTTGCCCGTGCCGGCATGCAAATACATAAGATAGGGTACAGCCAGAATAAAAAATCCCGCAAGCAGAGCCGGCAGAACCGGCATTCTTTTCCATCTTTTAACCGTTCCATTAAAAATGATCCACAGGATCCCGACAACGATGCAGACCATTAAATAACCGATACCCTCCGGTTTAATCAGATAATTACCAGCCCAGAGCAAACCGGCCGCCAAACCCGAAATCCAGCTGTTTTGTGTGAATGCCTTCCATGCAGCCAGAATTCCCAAAATGCCCATCACTGTATAAAGCGTTTCCGGCATGGCGCCGGTCGCCTGAAAAGCCAGGTTCGGATAAAAAGCCAGACAGGCTGCTGAAACAAGCGCTGTTTTGGGACCAAAAAAAGAAGCGGTCAAACGGGCGATAGCCGGAATCAGCAAAACACCCATCAAAATATTCACAATTCTGGCTGTCAGTTCCATATCTCCGAAAACAAAACTGAATACAGAAACAACAAAGGGATAGAACGGTGACCAGTAAGGATGCAGCAGTCCCGGTATTCCGTCCAGCCTGAACTGCCCTGCCATGCGCAGATAGTGCGCTTCATCAAAACTGATGGCATACTGGCTTTTCAGCATGATGAGCAAACGAAACAGTGCGGCGGCAACAAGAACAGCCGCCATCCATCCGCGATGAATGGAAGGATTATTATTTTTTTCGGACTGGTTCAATTGATTTGTCCTTTATTCAACATTTTTATCGAAACCTGATGAATTCAGCATCTGTTCTTTGAGTTTTTTCAGGCCGCTTTGCAGATCTGAAAAAACAAAGCCTGTTTCACGGGCCAGTTTATCACATATCAATCCGCCCTGCATGGGTCTGGGCGCAGGCTGTTTCAGCCTGGCTGTTGTGGCTTTCCGGACAAGCTTAGCATCCAGCTGGAATACATCGGCCACTGCAAGCGCTGTCTCATACCGGTTCAGCCAGGAACTGCCCGCTGTGTGATAAATCCCTTTTCTTCCCTTTTTATACAGCAGAATCAAAGCCTCTGCCAGATCATCCGCAAGCGTCGGATTTCCGTATTGATCCGTAACAATACGGACTGTTTCTCCCTTGCCAAGCGATTGAATAAGCCAGGTCATAAAATTCAGCCTTATCTGGGGGACAAACCCGTATAAAATCATGGTTCGTGCAATGGCAGCATGATCGTGATGATCAAGCACGGCCCTTTCACCTTCCAGTTTTGTCAAACCGTAATAACTGATGGGATTGGGTTCATCGGTTTCCGAATACGGACCGTTTTTCCCGTCAAATACATAATCGGTGGATACATGTATCATTTTTGCACCCGCAGCATGACTGGCCATAGCCACATGGCCTGCACCGACCACATTGACCTGCCAGGCCATTTCCCGATCTGATTCACACCGATCCACGTTTGTCATTGCCGCGGTATGAATAACAGCGGACGGTTTAAAACGGTTGATGATCCGCTGCATGGCCCTTAAATCACAAATATCAGCCTGTATGTAATCCATATGGTGGTATTGATTCAATGGTTCTTCTGCCAGATCAATTGAAACGAGCTGATAATCATGCTCCGCTGCAGCAAGCACCTTATTGCCCAGTAAACCGTTTCCACCTGTGACACAAATTGTTTTCAAAATCAAATTCCTGCTATTTTTCCCAGTAATGGGACCGGTTTTCTTTGTAAAAATCCACGGTCCTTTTCAAGCCTTCGTCAAAAACGGTTTTTGGCTCCCAACCGAGTGTATTCTGAATTTTACTGTAATCGGCCACATAGTCACCCACTTCAATCTGTTTTCTGTCTTCCGGCCAGGGTTTGAATTCAGACCGTCCCGAACCCGCTGCTTCAATTATCTTTTCCACCATCTCCTTGAACCGGACAGGCTGACCGCTTCCAAGGTTATAGGCTTCACCGTCACTTGCATCGTTTGATCCGGCAAACAGAAAAGCCCGGGTGACATCATCCACATAATTGTAGTCACGCATCTGGGATCCATCACCGTAAATCTGAATGGTTTCATTGTCCAGCGCAAGCCGGATGAACCAGTTTAAAATCCCATATTTACCATGTTTCATTTGATGCCGGGGTCCGTAACTGTTGTTAATACGCAGCGTGGTGGACCGGATTCCGAATGCATTGTAATAAATCATATGATACTGCTCTGCCGCATGCTTGTTTGCCCCGTAAATATCCGTTGGATGCATTGCCTGGGTCTCGACAACCGGAACCGATTCCGGTTTCCCGTATTGTGCCCGCGTTCCTGCATAAACGATTTTTACTTCCGGATTCTTTTTGCGGCATGCCTCAAGCAGAATAATATTGCCGCGGCAATTGATATCCACATCCAGCAGCGGATCGGTCATGCTGTCCACATGGCTTGTTTGATTGCCGATATGAAATATAATCTCCTGGCCCTTTACATGTTCCGCCATGGCGTCTTTATCCCGGATATCGGATAAATGAACCGTTATTTTATCCTTAATGTCTTCAACATTGAACAGGTTTCCGCCGTACAGGGGAAGCATTGGATCAGCAATGGTGACCTGAGCGCCCCGCTTAACCAGTTCAACAGCCAGATTACTGCCCAGGAAACCAAGACCGCCTGTAATCAGCACTTTTCTGTCCTGATAAAAATCCGTCATACTGCGCCTCTTTTTATCGTGTAAAAAAGTGATTCATAAGCTGAAGTAATTCGCCCCCAGTCGTATTCTTCTTCAGCTTTTCGGAAAGTTAATGCTCTGTGCCTTTTCACAACTTCGGGATGATCAATCAGATATTGAATTTTTTGAGTAAATCCATTCAGATCCCTGACAGAAAAATATAGCCCTGTTTCCTCAAGCACTTCACGATGCTCAGGCACGTCATTGGCCAGAATACAATTACCATGACCCATGGCCTCTACCAGCGCCGGATGGGTTCCCCCGACCTCTGTAGCCTGAATATAGCAATACGCATGGGATTGAAATTCCCGATATCCCTGGCCGAATACATAACCGGTAAAAATGATTCGAGGATCCCGGGTCTTTCTTAACCCGGCTATATAATCGCTGCTGTACGGTGCATCACCAACAATGACCAGGGGCATTTTGGTTTTCACTTTTTCATAGGCCTTTATAACCGTATGGGCGTTGTTTTCCGGCTCCAGTCTGCTTACATAAAGAATATAACCCCTTTTTTTAAGATCAAACTTTTTCAGCACAGCCGTCGATTCCAGACGGCTGATGGGTGTACCGTACGGAATATAGGTGCTTTTCTTTCCGAATTTTTGAAAATAATATTTCTGAATATCCTTTGCGTCAGTCACAATCCAGTCAGGCATAAAAGTGGCCAGCATTTCGGAAAACCGGTAAACGGCCTGACCGAACCGGTTCCATTTGGCCCGTTTCCATTCAAGACCGTCAACATTCAGAACCACTTTTTGACCAATCAACCGCGGCCAGAAAGTAAGAAAAGAATTGGCCGCATTGCAGAAAAGAACCAGATCATACCGGCTCAACATGACATGCAGGGTGGCCAGTAATGTATGAGCCGGCGTATCCAGATATTTATGATTGATGGTCGGCAGAACAACCAGGCGAACCCCGTGATACACTTTTTCAGTTGTTTTTATAAAATGGGACCTGCCGTAAACCGTCACCTCATGTCCTGAAGCAACGAGACGAATAGACAGTTTTTCAGCAAATGTTTCAAATCCGCCGTAATTGGCAGGTATACCACGGGTTCCGATGATTGCAATACGCATGCATCAACCCCGCAAATCTGCCAGATTTTTAAAAATCGTCTTTATGTCAATTTCTCTGAACATCACCAGAAATCCGAAATATAACATAATCAGAACGCAGCATACGGGAATAAGCAACAATCCTTTAATTTGGATCATCAGGGAAACCAGATACATCAATCCGGCCGCAGCTGCAATTTTCATCAAGGATTTTAGATCAACCAGAGTCTTAAAACGTTTATAAATGAGGATGCCGGCCATACAAAATCCGGAAAAAACGGCAAATGCAGTTGAATAAGCGGCTCCCTTTAAACCATATTCAGGAATAAATTTCGCATTACAAGCAATACTGATGCCGAGTGTACACAGCGTGATGCCAAGAGAAAGTATCGGTTTGTTATCAGCAGTAATAATGGTTGACAATAAAAAGAGAAAAGCCAGAAAACACATGCCCCAGAACAGAATTCTGAACGCATCCCCGCCTTCTGCAAATTTGTCTCCAAACAGTAAAGTAATAATCTCTTTTCCATATGAGGTTGCAAGCGCCGCAAAAGGCAGCATGAAAAGAAGGAGCAGACGTGTGGCTGCTTTAATGGTCTGCCTTGCGGTCTCACTGTCCCGATTGGCCAGCACATCAGACATGACAGGCAATGCGGTAGCAGAGAGCCCGAAGAAGAAATAGTAGGGCACCCTGGCCATCTGACTGGCCGCATAATAAATACCAGGCAGCCTTACGTCTTTAATCAACTTTTTAACCAGCCAGAAATCCACATTCAATATCAAATGGATGGCAAGTGAATAAAGAATGATGGGCGTGGCAAATCGCATGATCGTGCCATAATTGAATTGTAGCTTTGGTCTGGGAAGATGCGCCGAATAGGCCATGACAATACCCAGAATCAAACCAATTGCAGATCCGGCGATATTACCTATCAGCGCGCCCGTAATGGTATTCATCTTCATTGCCAGCACATAAACAAAACCCAGTTTGCTGACGCCATAAATGCAGAGAAGCAGCGCCTGTTTGCCGAAATTATGCAGCCCGTTCTGAAGATGAAGCACCGTAAAAAAATACCCGTACAGCCACACATCAATAATGGCAATACGAATATAAAATGTCAATCTGTCATCATTTAAAAATCCGGCGATACGATGAGAAAAAATGAACGAGAGAGAAAACAGAATCAGAATAAAAATAAATTGAAGTTGAACCGCACTTTTGAGTACGGACAGGGCATCCTCTTTCTTTTCAGCGACGTACTTTTGAACGGCTGTCGGAAATCCGCTTAAAATACCTGTCTCAATCCATACCAGAATGGACATGACCGAACCGTAAATACCGTACATTTCCAAACCGAAGTGTCTGGCAAGAAATATACTGATCCCGTATCCTGCCAGAAGCTGGACACCCCATGCCGAAGAAAGATAAAATGTACCCTTTTTTAACATCCTCAACCGGCTGTCTCCTCACGATTCCAAAAATAAATTTGAACAGTGCCGTTCCGCGTCTTTCCATACCACCGGATATTTTCTTCCAGAAATTTCCTGATGTCATCCGGAATATACATGCTGTTATCAATGTAGTAGCTTGCGATAATTAACCAGCCTCTGGGATTCTGTTCCATCAGGCGCTCAAGCGCAGCAAGATCTTCGACACAGGGGACACCCGCGTATACATCAATGATCTGACCCGCTTTATTTCGAAGATTCTGAAATTGCGCAAGATCCAATGCCGACCAGTTAAAGGTATAATCCGCCTCAACACCATAATAACGGGTGACCTGCGGCAAACTGGATAAAATAACATCTCCTGTTTCAGCAGCGTTAGAAACCATTTGGCCGGCTTCACGCCACTCATACGGCGTTACGGCCATATTGGTTATCCCGTCTTCGTTAAAAGGAATATGCACCGAAATCCGGAACCAGGGCATTAAAATAAAAACAAGGAGGATCAGGATCCTGATAAGCACGGTTCTGATTTTCTGAAAAGGTAATGACCGCCCAAAAAATTTCAACGACCTGCCCGCTTTCTCAGGCCGCATGGACACAAGTTCCATATCCAAAAACACAGAAACGCCGTAGGCTGAAAAAATTAAAAACAACGGATAGACAAAGAAGAAATAAGCCGGCACCCGGTAGGGTGAAATAAAACTGAAAAAAATCATGACCCAGATCAAGGTAAAAAACGGCAGAAATCCTTTTTCCCGAAAATCCTGGAAAAGATGCAGTACCCCCAGCAGAAAAAACGCGGCCAGAGGGAACCGGTAGGGAGAAATGAGAAAGTCAAACAACAGCATACGATCCTGCGCCGTAGCGCTTCCCTCGGCCCATGCAGGTATATATTGTGCAAAATAAGTAATCAAATGATGAACGGCTGGTGAGACCAGATAAAGAACGGTTCCCGATACGCCAAAAATCATAACTGAAACCGAATACCGGTTCAACCATCTCTGAAGACCGGTTTTTTTAAAACACTGAACCCCTGTCATCCAGATCAGGTAAAAAAACAAACCGCCTATGAGCAGGTATGAGATAAAATGAACCGTGTCCGCAATGAATTTACTCAGAGCCAGCCCGAAAATCAGCCAGAGAAAGAGCGGTGAATAGATCCTTAAAAATTGAGTGCTGTTTTTTACGAAACCTTTATTAAAAACCGGATTTTGAATACGGCTCCGCCCGTGATATGCTTTCAGAAATACATACACAATACTCAGGGAGAAAAACTGAAGCAGGGTATACATCCTGGCTGTCCGTGACCAGCCGATTTCGAAATGGGAGAACACCATGAAAAAGGCGGCCCACATTGCTGTCTTGCGGCCGAAGATGTCTCTGGCCAAAATATAGACCATGACAATACAAAGCATACCGAATACAGCCGCCGGCAGTCTTGTGGTTGTTTCATTCGCTCCCAGCAGTTTGAATCCTGTTCCGGTTATTACTGAATACATGACCGCCCGATGATATTCATGGCCCGAAGGAAATACCAGATCACCATTTTCCGCCCAGGATTGACCGACATAATACGCGTTGATTTCATCAACCCAGAAACTGGAGCCGCCCAGGTTCCAGAAACGCAAAAAGAGACCCGCCGCGATAAGAACGACGAGCATGATAATGGTGAAAGTTTTAGCCTGCTTATCATTTAACATAATATTGACCTGTTAAAAATGCAATTTATGCTTTTTTCTCCGTAGACAAACCGGCACGGTACGGTCCGCAAATAAATCCCCAGACATGGGCGATCATACCCATAAAAATCAATGGAAAATGGAACAAATAGGACCAGATATATCCCGGACGTGAATGAATAAACCGCTTTGCAATAATCAGGGTCCGGTATAATGGGACAAACGGGATCAGAACCGGCCAATGGACCAGAAATGATCCCGGTCGGGGCGTTCGGCGCCGCGCTTCAATGGCACCCTCCCCCAGAGCAACCTGATTTTTTAAAAAAGACACAAAGCGGATTCGGTTTGAATGGGTAATCACAGCTTTTGGATTAAAAAAAATTTTCCGGTTCGATGCAATCACATTTTCACAAAAAATCGTATCCTCGCCCTTCATAAAATCCGGAAAATATCCAACTTCATGAAAAACTTTCTTTTGCACCGCAAGGTTGCAGGACGGTAAAGCGGTAACAACACCGGGCCTGGCGTAAGGATTCATTTCATTGAATTCAAGCAGGTATTCCGCGGTCCCGATATAATTACCACGCGTTCCATTGGCAATGCTGCCCCCCACAACATCATAGCCTTTTTCTATGCCTGTCCAGAGTTCGTTCATCCAGTTCGGATCGACCACACAGTCCGTATCTGTAAAGAAAATAACACGGCCTTTTGCTCTGGAAGCGCCATAGGAACGTGCCCGCCCCGAAAGGGTTCGTGTTTTCAGATGATAGACCTGTACCTTTGGAAATCTGGTCCGTATCCGGTTCGTGGGATCCTGCGGAGAACTGTCTACAACAATAACCTCGAATGGACGGCTGAATTGCTGACCGGTTACAGATTCGAGACAGCGCATAATATCTTCTCCCGGCCGATAGGAAGGAATGACGACTGAAACAGAAATATCTTTTGCAGAAGCGGATCGTATCATGTCTTCCCCGTTTTACGTTTCTGTATCATATATCCTATCTGCTGACACACAAAACTCAATCCAAGCAGAACAAGCATGAAGGGCAGCCGGATATCTCTGTAATAGGCTTTTATCATATTCTTCGTGGACCAGATGCGCAATTTGATGAAATCACCGACACGGCCCATTTTCTGCTTAAAGATATAATTGCCTTTACCGCGGTTCAAATGCCAGCGCACAAATTGAAAAATATTATTAATAGCGGCATGCCTGATATCTATTTCCGGTACATAGTATATTGTGAAACCGGAACGGTTTAGTTTTTGTGCAAACCAGGCATCCTCACAGTAATAATCAAATGTTTCATCAAATCCGCCATGCTTTAAAAACACCTGCCGCCGCATTGCAAAATTTCCCGAAGACAGTCTGGGTACCGCACCATCCTCAGCCACACGCCACATTTTAGTGAAACCCAGCGCACCGCCTCCCGGGAAACCGAGGCCCGCGATACACTGACCCAGAAAGTGTCTGGAATAAACCCGGGTGCCGCCTGTAATGACATAAATATTCGCATCCGAAAAAGCCATTTCTATCTGCTCAATCCAGTCTGAATACGGACGGCAGTCCGCATCAATAAAAGCCAGATAATCGCCTCTTGCATGATTCATCCCAATATTCCTCGCCGCAGCCGGTCCCCTGCGTCCGGATGTCGTCAGCACGGTAAAAAAATCCGCCGCCATGTCCACGGTTCTGTCTGTTGATCCGTCATCAACCAGAATCAGCTCGCGCAGACGGACTGTCTGTGCCTGTATGGATTTTATCAATCCGCTGAGTTCATTCTCCTCATTATAAGCAGGAATGATCAATGTGGTTCTGCCTGTTCTCAATAATGCCCCTTATACAACACCTTAAAATACTAGAAAATGCTTAACTTATAAATTAAGCATTTTAAAGTATTCAATCAATCAATTTTTATCAACCGTCAGTTTGTAGAATCACCTGTCCTGTCCCGGGAAACACCGACAGCCGATTTTTCGTCAGTGCTCAGGATGAATCCTTGCGTCGTCCCGTCTTGTTATCATTCATCTCCAGTTTCTTAATCCGGAACAGCGTTTCCTCAATCAGACGCCGATTCGCGGAGATAATATCCGCCAGAAGACCAATCATGCTGATCTGAAAGCCCACAATCATCAGAACAGCCGATAAAATCAGAGACTGTACCTTTCCACCACCCTGCCCGATTAAATAAAAATAGACAAACCGGAGTGAAATCAGGAATCCCCCCATAAATACAGTTCCGCCAATATACAAAAAGATTTTCAACGGCTCATACAATGCGTATATCCGGGCTATGGTCGCAATCGACCGTTTCACATATCCCGTAATACTGGAGAACAGTCTGGAGGGCCGCTGCGGTGGATTGGTCCGAATCGGTACATGTGTGATCGCAATATTCTTTTTACCGGCCTGAATAATGGTTTCCAGTGTATAGGTGAATCGGGAGATTACATTCAACCGCAAAGCCGCTTCACGGCTTAAGGCCCTGAAGCCGCTTGTCGCGTCCTGAACCGCTGTACCCGACAGCTGTCTCACCATCCAGCTGCCTAATACCTGAAGCCTTTTCTTGACAAAAGAGAAGTGACCGATGTTTCCCACATCCCTTGCACCAATGACCAGATCTGCTTCACCGCATAAAATCGGATCAATCAATTTTTGAATATCTTCGGCCTGATATTGATTGTCCGCATCGGTATTGACAATAATATCCGCGTTAATCCTCAAAGCCGCATCAAGGCCGGCTGCAAATGCGTCAGCCAGTCCTTTATGATTGGTTAACCTGACAATATGATCAATACCGGATTTTCTGGCAACCTCAATGGTTCTGTCTTCACTGCCGTCATCAATAATGAGAATGTCCACTTCATCGATTCCCTTGTATTTCCGGGGAATTTCCTGAAGCGTCTGAGGCAATGTTTCCTCTTCATTGTAACAGGGTATTTGAATCACAAGTTTCAATGGGGTACCCCCAGTGTTCAATTTACAATTTCTTCAATGTTGTAATCTTCAATGTCCCTTGCATGCGTAAAAATTATCATTTCACCCAGTAAACCGATATAAATCATCTGAATGCCGATAACAAGGAGAATGGCCCCCAAAAGCAGAAGCGGTCTTCCGGCAATGGCTCCGTATTGCAGAATACGGTAAATGAACAGGTAAATTTCTATGCCCAGACCGGCAAGAAAAAACAGCATGCCGACAAATCCAAGGAAATGAATCGGTTTTTTTGAGTATCTGGTCAGGAAAAAGACAGTCACAATATCCAGGAACCGCCGTAAATAGGCTTTAGGATTTTTCGAGTTTCGAAAGGCTCCCGGTAGCTGCTCCACTTTCAATTCATCAACAATATAACCCTGCTGTCGAACCAGAACAGGAATGAAGTTATACATTTCACCATGAAAAGAAATACTTTCCAGAACAGAACGGCGGGTGACAAACATCCCGCTGTTGATATCATGCAGACGCACATCGGACATCAGATTTACGATCCGGTTAAATATTCTTGATACCAGCCGGTTTAAAAGAGAATCCCTTCGCGGACTGCGCCATCCAACGACAAAATCACGACCCGCATCCAGAGCTTCCAGAAAATGAGGGATCTCCTTGGGATTGACACGAACCCGGCCGCACAGATAGACAATTTTATCGCCCGTGGAATGTAACAGCCCTACACGCAATGCAGTGCCCTCTCCAAAAGTGGCTCTCATTTTAACCGCGTGAATCCGGCCGTCATTTTTGGCCATTTTAACCAGTTTTTCATAAGTGTCATCGGTACTGCCGTCATCTACAAAAACCAGCTCAAAATGATACTCTGACATGGCCCGAAGCAGAGCGAGGCTCAGTGCCTGAATATCCTCAGCCAGATTGTAAACGGCAATAATAATCGACGTTTTCTGCTGTTTTTGTTCCATGATAAAATCCTGTGCTTTCTACTTCTTATGGAACCACTGATAGGAGGCCAGAGCGGCTCCGTGTTTCTTCCCGGTATGCACAATTAAACTGGCAACCAGTCCAAAGAAAAAAAACTGAAATCCAGAAATCCACATTAAAAATACCATTGTCAGAACAACATTAAAATCCGGAAATGACGCATTCTGAATAGCAACACGATATACCATCCAGAATGTGATCAGCAGACTGAGTCCGAAAACAGCAAAACCGATCTGGCCGAAAAACCGGAACGGATTTCTGAGATATTTTATGAACAGATTAAGACTGCATAGGTCCATGAGAACCCGGAATGTGCGGGTCAGATTGTATTTTGATTGACCATATTTTCGCGGATGATGGGTGACAACCATTTCAGTAATCCGCGCCCCTTCTATGCGCGCCAGTGCAGGGATGAAACGATGCAGCTCTCCGTAAACACGGATCTGGTCAATAACATCCCTTCTGAATGCCTTGAGTGAGCAGCCTGTATCATGAAGCTGTACGTCTGTGACAGAAGTAATCAGCAGATTGGCGATACGGGAAGGAATCTTCCGTATAAACAATTTATCCTTTCGGTGTTTCCGCCAGCCGCTGACGACATCATAGCCCTCGTCTATTTTTTTAAGAAGAAGAGGAATATCATTGGGGTCATTCTGAAGATCCCCATCTATAGCCACAACCACGTCACCACGGCTCTTTTGAAATCCTGCTGCCATGGCCGCCGATTGGCCAAAGTTTCTGCGCAAAAGAATAACACATAAGCGGGTGTCCTTTCCTGCCAGATCTTTCAACACG
>Ga0272441_10005973_pt1 | contig 20745 bp, 17 predicted proteins | sample SSMProp6N_FD_193582 | JGI IMG/M metagenome (GOLD analysis project Ga0272441, IMG submission 193582) | Marine sediment archaeal communities from Little Sippewissett salt marsh, Falmouth, MA, United States - SSM-Prop-6N | ecosystem: Environmental > Aquatic > Marine > Wetlands > Sediment ...
CTGTACTAAATGTGATTTCTGTTATAATTATCGCTATTGCTTGGGTAATTGCTGCCTTCTTAACTTAAACGTTTTTCTTGAAAAAGCATCGGTAGAAGAGTTTTTTTAATTAATGAGTGTAACAAACTTGATGCCTCGTATAGAGATTATCCCAATACCTTCAGTTAAGATAATAGAGATTAAAGATAATTTAATTTTAACTCTATTTGAATCTTTAAAGCAAATCAACATGCAATTTGAAGATAATGATATATTAGTTATAGCTAGTAAAATAGTAGCTGTAGCCGAAGGAAATATCAGATTTTATGATTCTATTGAACCTACAGGTGAAGCTATTGAATTAGCAGAAAAAGCACATATAGATCCAGAATTTGCTCAAGTGATTCTTGAAGAAGCTGAAGATAATTACGTAGGTACTGTTCCTGGTGCAATTACGACTATTAACCAATATGGTCTTCTAGCAAATGCTGGCGCAGACCAATCAAACGCTGGGGTTGAACAAGTGATTCTTTTGCCCAAAGATTGTAAGAAATCTGCTGAACATATACATAAGGAAATTCTAAAGCAAAAAAACAAGTTTGTAGGAGTAATCATTGCTGATTCAAGAACAACACCTCTTCGGTTAGGTACTGTAGGGAGTGCTTTAGCTACCTTTGGATTTGAGTCTTTACTAGATGAAAGAGGAAATAATGATTTATTTGGAAGAGCTATGCATGTTACAGTACGAGCAATTGCTGATCAACTTGCAACAGCTGCAGAGATCGTTATGGGTGAAACAAACGAAAGAACCCCTTTCGCAATTATTCGAGGTTATCCGATGAACAGAATTAATAAAGAAGAAGAAATAGATCTAAATACACAGATTTCAGCTGAAGAATGTATGTTCCTAGGTCCTTTCATAAGAGGAGGTAAAGGTGGTAAATAATGATAAACGGAAAAATGGGCACTCTAGACATTGGAGATAATTTGCCTGTTAGAGTAGTTGGTGTTGTAAATTTATCCCCCGCTTCTTTCTATAAAGATTCTATTACATTATCTGAAACTGATGTGGAAAAGAGAATTATTGAAATGATTAAAGAAGGTGCAGATTGCTTAGATATCGGCGCTCAATCTACAAGACCCATCCAGATTTATGGCGGTGAAGGACGAGTTGACAGAATAAAAGAACAAGAAATTATTTCTTCTACATTAAAAATTTGTATGGATGTTTTAAGTAGTTATGACAAGATTGAAGTTTCAGTGGATACCCAACGAGAGAATGTTGCTGAAATATCTTTGAATATGGGTGTCAACATTATAAATGACATAGCGGGTTTCAAGAAAGAAAATAACGTTGCAAAACTTATTGCTGACTATGGTGCTACTGCAGTTATTATGGCTGCTAGAGAGGAACCTGGTGATATATTCGAGATTTCAGACATTATTCTAGAATTGAATAGGAGTTTAGAAATTGGTTTAAAATGTGGGATAGCGGAAAACAAACTTATAGTTGATCCAGGGATTGGCAGTTGGGAAGCAAGAGATTTTAAGCATGATTATAATATCATTAAGAATCTTGAAGAATTCAGAAGCATGAATAAACCAGTTTATGTAGGTATCAGCAGAAAAACTTTCATTGGGAAAGCTATTAATGATGCTCCACCAGATCAAAGGTTGTATGGATCTCTTGGGGCAACCATAATAGCTATTGTGAATGGTGCTCATGTTGTGAGAACACATGATGTTAGGCCAACTTTAGAGGCGATTAAGGTTGCTGAAACCATACTAAATTATAAAGAATAATCTATTATTTGACAACAAGGCTTGATCCTTCATCTATCTTTACTGTTTTAACAGGAAGTTTCAATTTTTGTCTTAAGCTATTTGCAATTTCTTGGGTATTATCTATTGACATGATTACAACACTACCTCCAAGACCTGCACCTGTTAATTTTCCCCCTAAAGCTCCCAATGCTATACTTTCATCCACAATCTTATCCAAGATTGGTAATGAAACACCTATCCCTTCTCTTAATTGAATCTGTTGCTTTGTTAGTAAATCTCCTAATAACTCGTAATCCATGTTTTGTTTGGAGAGTTCATGTTCAGCTTCTAAGGTATTTTCTTTAATTGAGATAACAGCTTTTAAAATCTTTAAATCTTTTACACTCAGGTCGTTTTTCCTTTGATTGAGACTGTCAACCGATAATTCAGAAAGATTAGATTTAGTAAGGTTTTCAAACTTAGTGACAGCAGTTTTTATCTTCTGAACTTTATCTCCATGAACATCACTTGTAAATTTTGGTGTTTTACTATCAACTACAATCAGATCAACTTGAGGTTCATTTAATTGCTTAACTTCAGGGGGTTCAGTTGTAGAAAGACAGATTATCTTTCCAAATGACGAAGCATATTGATCCATCTTTCCGCAAGGGATTCCTAAAATGTTATGTTCTGCATCATATGCAATTTCAGCAACTTCTCTCTCATTTAGATGAACATCAGCCACACCTGCTAGGTTCTCAATCCATGCCACTAAAAGAGCTGCTGAGCTTGAGAGACCACTAGCAATTGGTATTTGGCTTACAATCGTGACATCAATAGGTGCAATACTTGTCTCATGTTTGAAGTTCTTAAATGCCAACATACCCGCTTCTAGGTATGATTCAAAGCTTCCTATATCACTTGTTAATCTTGTTAGATTATTAGGTAAAGTAACCTCATTATTCAAATCTCTGCTTTTGATGCTAATTTTGCTTTTGGTTGTCTTTTTAGAACGTATATATAGTCTAAGATTAACAGCTGCAGGAATAACTTTCTGCTTAAGATAGTCTTGATGTTCTCCATATAGACAAACTCTTGCTGGCGCTGATGAATAAAACATAGTATTCATCAAAATTTTGTCTAATCAGCTTAATAATTCTTATCGTCTATTAATTAGAAATGGCTTTAAATCGCAGTTCTCTTTTTCCGAAGTAACAAAGTATATAAAGAAAATTTACGATTTAAAAATGGGGATACTTTGTCAGAAAACCTACTAGATCGGGTCTTTAAGATTTCTCAATATATCAAAGATGACGAATTTGATGTTCAGAATCAAGAATTTAGAAGAGACCCTTGGACAATGGATCCTCTCCCTGATTTGTATATTTCCTCTGATAAACTAAATAATCAAGTAGCTCATATTATAGGTATAATTAGTTCAGGTAATTCTATAAATTCAATTCAAGGAGACATAAAATCTGGTAAAACCTATTTGATGAATCTTCTAAAAGAGGGATTAAAAGAATCTCTCTGGAAATATACAGAATTTGATAATATTCATGTAATATTCTTTACTGAAGAAGATTTCAAAGAATATACTTTTACTAAGTATGTAGAAAAGTTATCTGAGAATGTATTGAACAAGTTTTTCACTTCAAAAGAGATGAACACTTATGAGTTGCAGAATTATGTTAAGAATACCAACTCACTGATAGTCGTACTTTTGGATGATTTCAAAGGAGATAAACTCCAACATATTTCGAGAGACACTGCAAAGATACACAAATCGTTAAAAGGGAACTTTTCTGCTATCATTTCTTTCAATGTTTCTGATATGCATCTAAGTCTTTCAGGTTTAAAGGAAAAAGAATGGGACCATTTTACTTATTCTATTAGGATACCTGAATTGTCTTTAGTTCAAGCTAAAGAGCTAATTCGAACAAGAATGTGTTATGCGCTAAGTAAAGCTTCCTTCAGAGTGACAGAAGTGTTTACAGAAGATGCTATTGACCGAGCGTGGAGTACTGCTAAAGGTAATCCTTGGATTCTAATATCAATATTATCGAATGCTTATACTTATTCTTTGAAGAAAGGTTCGAAAACTGTCAAAGACGTTGATGTTTCTGAAGTCATAGAATTATTCTCTCCTTCAACTGTTCAGGATGGTCTCGAAGATCATGATAAATTCATGATACAACAAGCTCTGAATAACTTTCCTTATCGAGAAAGGCAAGTTTGCGAATATCTCTTACACAAAAATGCTACTGCAAAAGAAATCACAATTCAGTTATATGGAGATTTACCTCCTTCGGAGTATAGAAGCAAATATATGGGTACAAAGAGTTTTCTGAAAAGATTAAAAGATAAGAATGTGGTTCTGGTTGTAGGACAAAAAGGTAGATCACTCTTGTTTGGACTTAATCCAAAAATGAAAGAAAGATTGACTCAAGTAACTAGAAGTCAATCAAAAGCATCAGAAGAACAAGAAACTATCGTTTATTAAAAAATAAGAATAAGAAATGAATTATCATTTCTTTGATATTGCTTTAAACAAAGCTATTATTCTGAAAATTATATATGCCACTAAAAGGTTTACCAACAGTAGTGATGTGTATTCAGTAAATACAGCAATCATTGTGGGCATTTCCAACCAAAATGTTGCACCAGCAAAAAGTCCTCTAATAACAAAGGAGCTTAATAGTATACTAACCACCAATGGAGCTAAATTTAACCATAAGAAAGCACCTTCGAAATTGAACCTCATTTTATCGGTTGTACCTTGAGCTCTTTTATATACCATAATTGCCATAGCAATACCCATTGCAAATCCAATAATTGGTAGAACATAGAACACATTAAGATATCTGATTATTGTGAAGTCACCATAGGGTACCTTCTGAAAGATCATATTCATGAATTCTACATTGTAACTTGTATCTCCAAAAATTACAGCTGCATCAGTTTGAGTGTATTTTGTTCTCCCTGCAAAAATCATGAATACAAGTCCTGCTACAATACTCAGGAATAGCATAATTTGTCCAATAATCTCGTGTTTGTTGGAAGTTACCGTAGTAGATACTCTCTTACGTGAAATTATTATGAATACTAGCATATAGATTATTGAAAATATTCCAACTACCATGTCATAAACCGGAATTCCGTTGATTGTTTCTCCAAAAGCCGCTCCAAATCCTGCATCATGAAAACTATCATGAGCAGAATATCCGAAGCTTAAGAACATACTTGCGCCCGCTCCTATTAATCCTTGTAAACCATATATTATACCTATCCATAATAAGGCAGTTCTTCCTGTCATTTCAATTGTTGCAAATAATCCTGTAAGAAGTGAAACAAGCAAGTAGATAATTACAACGGTTACATATCCAGTATTGAATAGGTTACCGTAATCAGCAGCAGTTTCGTAAGGATTATAGAATGAAAGAACGGCTGCAATTGCTAAAAAGATTGACGATACAATATTTTTAGCTACAGCAGATGCTACCATAATAACAGCTAGAGTAAAAACTATTGTTGGCGTAAACCATTGTTGTAACTCTGGAAAATTGAGAATCTCGAAGTAAGGTAGTACAAATTCAGTAACAGCTATTAATCCAACTCCGATAACTGTTGTAAGCAGTGCTCTAAGGCTGAAAAACTGTCCAAGATGAAAGAATTTTGCGTCAGTCATAAACATCGTTCTCTAATATTTTATTATGTACTTAACAAATGTTAGGAAGTATACAAAAAAAAAGGTTGTGTTGGTATTAATGACAAATTTATCTTCTGAAATTGTCCCCAACTGACATCAAAGTTGCTCCAATATATGTTATTAAGCCTGAAAAGGCTGCTATAAGGATAACCCATATACCGTCAATCACTATGTTCAAATCTGGATTTTGAGTTGCTTGCCAGATTCCTAGAAAAACTGTTAATAAGATAAGTGCTGCTAGCATAAAACCAGTTAAAGTTAGATACGCATTCTTCTCTTTTTCTTTAAAGGAAGCTGAAACTGATCCTAAAGAGAATCCTCCTAAAATGCCTATACCGAGGTAGAAAAGAAACCACCAGTACCCTTCTGTCAGTTGTACTATTGAAATTATAACACCAAAAATTCCTATAGCTGTTAAAGCTCCTCCTATAAATGCAGCTGGACGAGGCATAATATCATTCCTACTTTTCTAACTCCGTGGATGCTATATTAATATTTCTAAATTATTTGTAAGAAAAATGCAGAAAAAAATTAAGAAAGAGGATTGTTTAGAAATTATAAATCCATTTTCTGTAATTGCTTTTTTATGTCTGCAACTTTGTTTTTGTTTAAGTCATTCATTCTCCAAAAGACTATTGCTCCAATGAGAACTAGAATAGCTGGTATTAAACCAGTATGGAAATTTATCCCCCACAATGCTAAGTCTGTTTGATCTGCATTTGGTGTTTCAGTGTCTAATCCAGTCAATTCATGAATCGCCCAGAAGGATAGAGCTTGTATAGCATAAGATAATCTCCCGAAGAAGGCTCTAAAGCCGAGGAAGATACCATCGTTTCTTTTACCCGTTTTTACTACAATTTCATCTATTGAATCAGCCATAGCTGGTGTCATTATCATCCAAAATCCACCAAAACTCATTCCCCAGAAAATCATAGCTATTATGAAGCCAATTTGTTTTCTTAGAAAGATCAGAGGAATGAAACAAACCGCTATGGCAAGTGCTGCTATAGTTAGCATCTTTTGATTATCTGGAAATCGTTTTAGTAGAAAATACCAAGCTGGAATGGATAGAAGAGCACCACCAAGCATTCCTGCAAAAATGGGAGTTGTGTCGAGAGCTTCTTTTAGAAAGTATTTTCCCACGTAATGTATACTGGAAGTTAGTGACATTGTTGCTGCTTGGTAGAAGAAGAATAGAAGGATAAAAGCAACAAAATTACGATGTTTGAAAGCATTCTTTAATTGAATAAAGAATCCCTCTTTTGGTTCTTCTGCTTCAACACTTTTAATATATCTTCCAATCATTTCAGGTGTTTCTCTAACTCCAGGTATCATGGTGAATATTAAAACAAAACCAGCGATTGAAAATACCCATCCGTTTATAATGAAAGAGTTATTTAAAATCTGCATGCTAAGAAAAGTATTACCCAATACTAAATCTGGTAACAATGCTGTTTTAATTGAATCGAGAACACTGTATTTAATTAAGAATGTAGGAAGTAGGGCTCCCGCTGCTATACCTAAAACTCCAATAATAATTGCAATACTTGCAGCTTTACTTCGAGAAGTATGGCTCCTGAATTTATCAACAAATGTGCTTTGATAGTTTACTTCCCATACTGAATACAAAGTATCATAGAGGCATATGCTAACAACTAACCAAAAAAACACTGCTATATCATTTCCTCTTATGCCTTTAGGAACTGCAAAAATCAAAACAAAAGAGAACACCCAAACTAATGCTCCAAAAATTATCCATGGAAAACGTCTTCCAAGTTTATTTGATAATTTTGTTGGCTTCTCGGTTAAGTACCCAATAATGGGGTCATTTACAGCATTCCAAAGAGAATATAGGATAATAGCAAGAGTAACCATCCACACTTTCAATCCTATCTCTGTTTCAAAATAGAAGAAAACCAATGCACCAAATGCACCAGTGAAGAATTCTGCTAAGAATTTGCCTACTCCATAAGAAGCCATCACTCCAGTAGAGTGTAAAGATGAATCTTCTGAAGAATTGGTGTCAACATTCATATTTCTTGGAAAGTTGTGTTGATTAAAAATGTTCTGTAAGATAGTTTAGCTTATTTGATTCAACTGATTCTGTCTTCACTAATAGAACCATCTTTCATAGTTAATTGTCGATGTGCCATGGAAGCGAGTTTAGTATCATGAGTGACAAAAACAAGAGTCTTTTTATTATTACGACTCAGATCGATAAGAAGCTGTAGTATTTTTTTTCCTGTATTTGAGTCCAAATTTCCAGTGGGTTCATCAGCCAAGATTATTTCAGGATTGTTAGCGAGGGCTCTAGCAATTGCAACACGTTGTTGCTCCCCTCCTGAAAGTTGATCTGGTTTGTGACTTCTTCTTTCACTTAGACTTACACTTTTAAGTAAATCCTCCACTCTTGCCAGTCTATCTTCTCTTTTCATATTAGCAAGAATTAGGGGCATTTCTATGTTTCTTTCTGCATTAATCTCTTCTAATAAATTAAAATTTTGAAAAACATACCCAATCGTATCTCTGCGCAGAAGACTTAATTCTTTGTCATCCATCTCAGCTAATTTCTTTCCATTAATCATAATTATACCAGAATCAACGTAATCTAAAGCCCCTATTAGATTTAACAAAGTGGTTTTTCCACTACCTGAAGGACCTACAATAGAGACGATTTGCCCTCTTAATATTTCTAAAGAAACGTTATCAAGGGCTTGGACTTTGATTTCACCCATCTGATATTTTTTTGAGACTTTAGAAACTGATATTATTATCTTAGATTGTGCTTTTTTACTCGTTTTTGTACCTTTGGCAGAAACCGTCATCATTTCTGTTATGTAACTTAACTTATTTCTGTTTATCGATAGGAAAACGTGTTCTCATTCTTTTAATTTCGTTATTCCAAGCATCTTCTAAATCTACTCCAAGATAAATACATAATTGAAGAAAAAGTGAAAACGCTTGAGCAAATTCTCGTGGTAAATCTTCTTCATTAGGTCTTTTATGACCTTCGAGGTCTTTATATCCCGATCTGAACAAAAGATGCTCTCCTATTTCACTTAATTCTTCATAAAGGTGAAGAAGAACATCGTTAGGTGAAAAATCTAGCCAATTTCTTTCTTTGAGAAAATCATAAAACTTGTTTTGGATTTCTTTCAATTCCATGATTTCACCTTATGCTTGATAATTTTTCAAAGTTCTTTTGGAAATTTTTGTTTTGCAAATAGGACATTCTTGTTTGATCCTCATCCATTGACTCAAGTGTTCTTGATGAGCTAAATTATTACATGAGGGGCATTCAAAAACCATGTCCCCGCGTTTAATCAACCCTTGACAAATTGAACATTTGGGGGGAATTTGTTGGCAATTACTACATGCTTCATAGGATGACTTAAGTTCATATCCACAATTTAGGCAAAGATTCTTCTTAGAAGGAAGAATGAGTTTTTCACTTCTTTCAAAATATGATGGGGTTAAGGTACCCTTATAATATCCATGCGCTGTAAGCTGACAAACTAACTTAAAAACATCTAATTGTGTCATATGGGATCTTTCAGCAACAGTTGAAATTTTAACTTTCTTTCTTCTAATTTTTTCAATTTCATTAACTGTTTTTATATAAATGTCACCCATTTCCCTTAATCCGATAGTGGGGTGATATTCTTGATGAGAATTCAGATAAATTGAATTTCCTCGCATTGAAACATTCAATATTCCTGACCCCACCAACTCGTAAACTATATTTTTCGCTGCAATATCAGATTTTTCCCATAACTTCATTATGTTTCTTAGTGATACTCTATCATTAGTTATAATATAACCGAATATTTCTTGGTAATGAATAGGTAGATCCTCTAATTGTACAAGAGGAGGAAAAACTGGTATTTCTTCTGGTACCAAAGTATTGTTAGAAATATTTCCTTTTATCAAGCCTTTACCATAAAATCCATACATCTTTTCCTTGGCATCGAGTTTACTTATACCCAAAGCTTGGGAGATGTCTTTAATCGTAATTTGTGTTTTTGCTATTACCATACCTAGGATTATCTTTTCCCATCGTTCCAAGGTACCTTCTTGTGTGCGAGAGTATCTTCGCAAACTATCAATATATATTGTATTTCCCTTTAAAGTACAAGAGACAAAACCTTCTAGACTTAGGGTGATGATTCCATCTAAAACTTCTTCCATATCTCTATTCATTAAAACTGCTAACTTCTTTAGAGGTATTCTTTCTTGAGTTGTAAGTAGACCAAATAAAGCTTCATAGTTAAATAGAGACAATGCTGCCATCTCTTCTATTGTTTCAGTAGGTTTCAAATCTGGAAATACAACTGGTACTATCTTTTTGCTTTCATTAAAAATAAACTGAAAAGTTCCTCTGGCGGTTAATAACGCTAAAACTTTTAGTGTCTCTTTAGGTTTTTTTCCAATATAAATAGATAGCTCCTTTATGCTTACTTCTTTTTTTATTAGAGCTAATCCTACAATATCTTTTTCGTCTCCAGTAAGAGCTCCGACAGGTAGGATACGAGGTGCAATCAAGTATTTATCAATATTCATAATTATTCTATCTGAACCTAAAAAACTTGTAGAAATTTGGAATCTGGTTTCAAGTTTTCTAAAGTGCATTAATGTTGTAATTCTTTCTATAATGTGCTCGTGAGAAAAACCTGTTAGTTTTGATACTTTGGATAACTCAGCGTTGCGAAGCATCATACAGGTTCCAACTAGAAATGTGTCATCAGAGTTTATTTTTACTTTCTCTATCGGTTTCCAGACGTAACTTGAAATGAAATCAGATTCTTTGATTAAACCAATAATAAGTCCTTTATTAACTAAAACAGAGATATTTGAAATAATTTCATCTTTTGGTTTTCTGAGAATCTTAGCAATCTTGGTAATTGGGGTTTTTTTGGTCTGTGAGAGTATTCCTAAAATAGATCTTCTTAATGAGTTTAATCTTCCAGGATTTAACTTAGGATATCTGTAAATTGATGCTATGATGAATTTGTTCTTTCTATAGTATCCTCTAACAACTAAAGCTTGAATTAGAAGTTGAATGTAATCTTTTACTAATTCCTCTTGAATGTTATTCGAATTTGCAAACTCATGAATGTCGATTATTCTATAAAGAAACAATTGAGTGAGAATCTGTTCTTTTTTACTCTTGCTTAAAGATACATCTGGAAGATTTAATTCCTGAAAATCTAAATTGTAGACATCTTCTCTCTCAAAACTCAGTTCTTTCACCCAGAATAACTATCAATTATTGGTTATTAAGACTTATATAGGTTGCTTTATTGAGAATGAAAAATGAGATGAGGTTTCGTGATTTATCTAAACTCTTTCTAGATATTTTTCATATTCCCATGCCCACTCCTCTTCTTCTCCCTTAGCTTGTGCTTCCTCATATTCTTTACATTCTTTGCGTTTTACTTCTAGGAATATTTTGAGATATTCTTCGCCAATGACCTCTTTTACAAAAGTACTCTTCTCTAATACATCAAGAGCTTCAGATAGACTTCCAGGAAGTTTTGTAATTCCCATTTGGTTTCTTTCCTCTTCAGTCAAATCTTCAATATTCTTTAGTGTAGGTTCAATTGGTTCTGTTTTGTTTTTGATTCCATCCAAACCAGCTGCCAATAATAGAGCTGATGCTAGATAAATATTCGCTCCTGCATCTGTTGCTCGAAACTCAATACGAGCACTCTTTTCGTATCCTGGAACCCTAACTAGTGCGGTTCTATTTGCTACTCCCCATGACTTATATACAGGTGCTTCGTGACCTGGAACCAATCTTTTATAAGAATTAGTTGTTGGATTGAAAAGTGCTGTCATGGCATTAACATGATTGAGAATCCCTCCAACAAAATAACGCAACGAATCACTTATTCCTTTGTCCTTATCAGAAAAAATGTTCTCACCATTTTTTGTAAGATATTGATGAATATGGAGACCACTACCTGCTAAATCTGGAAAAGGTTTAGGCATGAATGTACCAACTAAATCATTGAAAAGAGATTCTGCTTTAATGATTAGCTTAGCAGTTTGAGTGTTATCTGCTTGGATTAGAGCATCTAGAACTAAAAACTCAATTTCTTGTTGAGCATACCCTACTTCGTGATGTATAGTTTTTACTTTTATTCCCATATTTAACATATCGGATGCAATGTTTCTTCTCAGGTATCCCAACTCATCAAATGGAAGTGTATCCATATACTCTGCCTCTTCAAATGGTTCTAAATCATAGTCCAAAAAATACCATTCTAATTCAGGTCTTGTTTGATATTCAAATCCCATCTCTCTTGCTTGTTGTATGACTCTCTTTAGAATATTTCTTGGATCGGTAGGGTGAGGTAAATTATCATTTCCATAGATATCACATATGAAACGTGCAACTCTAGGTTCCCAAGGTAATATTGCTATTGAATCAAGATCTGGGACAATTTTCATGTCACTTTGTTCGGTAGCTAAAAACCCAAGAGATGAACCATCCACTCCTGTTCCTTCTTTCATGTCATCCCAAATCTCTACAGGAAACTCTACAGATTTAAGATCACCAAAAATTGTTGTAAACTGAAATTGAACGAATTCAACACTATTAATTACAAAGAATTCTTCTATACTGCTCATTAAGCCCAACCTAATACTTATCGGTGAGAAGTTTAATCTCGTCGCTTTAAATAGTTTTTTGAAAGTCAATGGCGTATGATTTCAATACATTTCCGACAATTATTTAAAGCGAAATACAGACGTTGCTCGAACAATATGGGTACTCCAACAAGATACTGGATTACATCTGGAATTGGTGAATCTGATGTTTCAATGCTTGTAGCAATGGATAAAGCATACATGAGTAGTGGTCTAGGTTACCAAAATCATATCCCTGTTTCATCGATTCCTCCTGTTATTAAAATCGTTCCTCAAATCAACAAAGAAAAAGGAATAACCTATGTACCATTAAACGGTGGTCTACATCTACTTCCTTTTAGTGAGGTTATTCAAGTAGTTAGAGCACTTAAAACTGGTGTTCAAAATGATATTATCTGTAGTAGCATTTCTCTTGCAAAGATTACTGCAATAATTGAGGGGAAAGAAATTCTTTGTTTATTAGCTTATGAAAGCACAGGTAGTAATCTCAAAAATACTGAACTGGAATCATTAGCTGGAGTAATTGAAATGGTGCAAGAAAGGAATGCTAAAGTCGATCAATCTTGGGGAAATGATGGCTATGAAACCATTAGTGTCTCGTTGGAGATAAAACAGAAATATGGCTGTGCAGTAGTTTTTGTAGTATTCGACCCACTCACATACAAGTATGATTATTAACTGGAAATAAAATAAAGCATTAGAAATAAAGCTTAAAAATAGTTTTAAATACCACTACCAAGCAACACCTAAGTGAAGATATATGAAAAATACTAAAATACACTCATTTACTCTAATAATTCTAGTAACTATAACCATAGGACTTGGGCAATTAGCAAACTTAGAAGTCAATGCAGATGTTGATTCTCCTGAACCAATTTTCGAAGGATTCACTGCAGAAGGATTTGATGACGAAACTGTAATAAATTATCCTGAAGATACCGTAATCACAGTTGAATATTCAGTAGGTAGATATTCAGGTGTAGGTGGAGTTAATATCTATGGAATTGGCTCGGGATTAAATATTACACCAACAGAAGGTTTAGCTCTCAATTTTTCATATAATCTTAAAGAACGAACATACTATGAAGGATCGTTTACCTTAACAAATCTTACAAGGTTTAGAGGTTATGCTTGGGTAGGCGATATCATTAATGGAACCTACGAGGAAGTTGGCGTGTTTAACCACCTTGAAGCTTGGCACTATCTTTATGTTAACGAAGATGGAACACCTCCTGATTTTTATAATATCTACAATGCAAGCTTAACAACAACTCCTGGAATTTATAGGGCAGCAGCTAATAAGACAGATAAACCAATTATGATTGTTTATCGCGTTTATGGAGGAACTGCAGCTGATAACATAACTCTGGTTACTTCAGTATATAGAGATGTTATTTATAATGCATCAATAAATGAGTTTTCAGGAAACCTGAATATTATACCAATGAACTACTCTCAAGAAGGAGAAACATATGTAGAGTTTAATGCAACAATAGAGTTTACTGAAAGAACATTGTATTTCACTGCAAACAATTCTTATGGGTGGGACTCATGGAATTCTCAAAATGAACTTACAAGTAACTTAAACATAAAAGCTATCTTTAACGGATATGATTTCTATTCTCAACCAACTTTTGAAGACAAATTAACTGATGTTGATAATATTAGGTTAAATATTACAACTTACAACACCACAGATACAGAAACCTTCGGTATAAATTATTATGTGGAAGAGAGTCTTGATAATGATACTAGGATAATTCCATGGACCATGCAAGAAGGAACTCTGAATCAAACCTATGTTGAAGTTAACGACTATGATAACAATGATACAGTTCGAGAATATCTAGTTTCATTAGGCAATCTTTCAGCAGGCAATATCCTATATTATGAAGCTTACAACATCTATTATGGAGAATATTACAATGAAACTTATGGGCAAATGCATAGTCTAGTCATTTATGATTCCCAAGCTGAGTTGAACCTATATCCTGTAGATAACTCTTACATAAATCAAAACAATATTACTTTCTATTATACTGCTGATTTTGCAAGAGGTGAGATAGTGGAAGCAACTTTAGATTTTGGAGATGGAGCGCCCATACAAACTCTTGGTTTAGATGACGATAATACAACTTATCATATTTATCCTCAAGTGACTGGATCATTTAATGCAACATTGAATGTCAGCCTAAATATTGACAGGGAAACTGAACCCTCAATTATTGTTAATAGTTCCACAACAGTACTAATCTTCCTAGATTTCGAAGCTCCGGAGTTAACAATTACAGCTAAAACTAATAATGAGTCAGTTGTAAAAGACGGTTACGTAGAACTCTACTTTAACTACACTGACAACTATACCGGAATCTTTAGAGTTTGGATCTTCTGGGGTGATGGAACTGTACAAAATGCAACGGGTGACACTTTTGTTAATCATCATTATACTAAGAGTTCAGTATATACAATTATTATAATGGCTGAAGATAGAGCTGGAAATCAATATAATGTTACAATTACTTATACTATAGAATTGCCAGTACAACCAACAATAACTCAGACTCCCTTTGCAATAATACCCGCATTATTCTCAATAATTCTAATTGGTTATACTTTTAAGAAGAGGAAAGAAAGAGATAACTAAAATTAATCTCGCCTCTTTCACACTTTATCTCTTTTTAACTAGCAAAAGAACTTTAATCCAAAAACTAATAGTTTAAAAATTTGTGAATATAATATTATTTTCATCTAATTATATCTTTTTATGTTTAACTATCAAATTCCTTAATTAGAGCGTGTCTATTCGATTTAATTTAGCTAGCTTTATATAAGCTCATGTGTATCAGAAAATAGAGTGAGTAATGTGAGTGAAGAACGCTGTCCCAATTGTAACTCAACAGATATAATCAATGATTATACTCGTGGTGAGTCTATTTGTAGCAACTGTGGGTTAGTGGTCTCTAAGTTAATTGATACATCTCCTGAATGGAGAGCTTTTACTGGAGAGGAGAAAGCAAACAGAAGTAGAGCAGGTTCCCCTGTGTCTGCTTTGAAGTCTGATTTCGGTGTTTCATCTCAGATAAGTTTTGGAAATATCGATATTTATGGTAAGAAACTTGACCCCAATGTAATGGCAAAAATGAGAAGGTTACGTTGGTTGAATAGAAGAGATTCTAGATCACAAATTAGAAATCTAAGAATTGCTCTTCGTGAATTACGAAGGATTGTAAGTCAGCTGGAATTGAGTGATGAAATAGCAGAAGCTGCTGCAACAACTTATAGAAAAGCTTTGAAAGCAGATCTAATTAGAGGAAGGAGTATAGAATCTATGGTAGCTGCTGCAATCTATATTGCAGCTAGACAATATAACAATCCTACAACATTGAAAGATATTGAAAAACATATCAAAGCTGATAGAAAAGTAATTGCAAGATGTTTCAGGTTATACGTTCAAGAATTGAACATACGACCTACACCTATTGATCCTGCAGTTTTACTAGCTAAACTATGTAGTGAGCTAGAATTAACCACTGCAACACAGAACGAGGCACTTAAGATACTTGAGGAAAGTAAATCAAGAAGATTGGATATGGGTAAAAATCCTCTAAGTGTAGCTGCTGCTGCAATTTATATTGCTGGAATAAGAACTGGAGAGAGAAGAACACAACAACAGGTAGCCAAAGTTGCTAAAACCACCCCCGTAACATTGAGAAATAGGTTTAGAGAAATAGTAGATTCCTTAGAGCTAGCTAATGTTATAGTTAAGAGAGGTGCTGCCAGTGCACCTGTATATGTTCGTGATCCTTGGAAGTTCTAATTCTTTCTTTTATTTTTAGTATTACGACAATGTTACTGCTGTATTAATCTGCTTTTAAGAATAGATTACTACTTTGATATTGGGTGTAAATAATGGGTATTAGGAGAAAGATTTCACGCAATAATGTTGAGGATATCGAGGATATGCCAATAACTCAAAGTACTCCAGGAGTAAAATTCTATTCATTAATTGATATAGTTAAAGCAGAGAACATTATGGACGAAGTTAAAGATGGTAATCTTGTATTTCTGAACATTAGTAGAATATCTGCATATCCAGAACGAAAAACTGAGTTTTTACAATCCTTAAAGGATACATCTGCTCAATTACACGCAACCTTGAAAATGGTATCAGAAGAAACACTTATGGTTGCACCTCAATCAGTCCCAATTGAGATACGTTCATTATCTCCATCAACATTGAAGAAGAGAAATGCAGATAAGTAAATCTTGAATAATTGAAGAAACAATAACTCAAGAGATGTTAGATTCAATAATGGTGTTTATTTCAGACATTATTTTTGAAACATTTTTAATATTAGGTCCTCCACCTAAAGCCAATTCTCCTTTTCCTCCTCCAGAACCACCTACAATGAGTGAAAGCTCCTTAACTATATTTATTGCGTCAGCTCTAGATTGAGGACTTTTACAACCAACGATTGTAACTTTTTTATCATCTGAAGCAATTAGGATGCATAAACCATCCTTGTAATTCTTAACAGCTGTTGAAGCTCGTGCAATCAATTCTTTTTGGTTACCTGTCGTTTCTTCGATAATTACATCTGTTGATTTTATTTTCTTGGTTTCAATGGTAGATCTAGAATATTGAATCTCTGCGATTTTTTTATTCAAGGTATCAATAGTTTTCTTTTGTTCTTTCCATTCTTTGAAGAATCTATTAACGGTTTTTGGAAGTATTTTTGGTTCAACACTTAGAATCTTTGATGAATCCCTTAAGATTTTTTCTTGATTTTGGATATATTCCAAAGCTGGTTCTCCTGCTAAAATCTCAAGACGCACAATTCCATCTTGAATTCTTTCACTTCCTACTAGCTTGATGATTCCTATATCACCAGTGTTATCTAGATGAGTACCTCCACAAGCTTCAGTATCCCAATCATTGACAGAGACAATGTGCAAAAACTTTCCAGGAACTACTCCGCCTTGATAGATTTGGAAGCCAAAATCTTTCTCAGCTTCATCTCTCTCACGCTCACTTTTTTCCACTTCGCGATGTTCAAATACTACTTTATTTGCAAGATTTTCAATCTGCTGAAGCTCTTGAAAAGTAATAGCTTGATAGTGTGTAACATCTAAACGTGCTTTTTCAGGAGTTTTATCTGCTCCTGCTTGCCATATGTGTTCTCCAAGAACTTCTTTTGCAGCATTATTGACAACATGAACAGCTGTATGATGTCTCATAATAGCTAGTCTTCTTAGACCATCAATCTCACCTTTGACTTCTGTTCCTTTTGCTAGATCACATTTTTCTTCAAGTTTGTGGATAATTGTTGTACCTTCTTTAAAAACATCAATAACAGTGAATTGCTTATCCTTGATACTTATTTTACCAGTATCATGAATTTGTCCTCCTCCTGTTGGATAAAACAAAGTTTGATTTAAAATAAGGTAGTAATCATCAAGAACATCAATGACCTTTGCTGAAAATTCTGTTTGATAAACATCTTCATAATATAATGGTTGAGTAATATAATCTTTACCTACTTTCAAACCTTTCAATTCAGCAGTTTCTTGTTTCTTTCTTTGTTTGGAAAGGTATTCTTCTATTTTGATATAGAAATCATCTGGGACTTCTACTTCAACATTTTTCTCTTTTGCTAATTCCTTTACCATCAGTGGATTGATACCATTATTTTGATATAAATCAACTAAAGTCTTGAATTTTATTTCCTTGCTTTTTTGCAGAAGTTGATTTACTATTCTTCTTCCAGCTACCTTAGTATCTTTATATCTCTTAATTTCAAGATCAATTATTCTATGAATCTGTTCCCTGTGTTCTTTTACTCTTGGGTAAGAAACAGAGAGATGATTAATTTGTAAATCAAATAAATCTGGAAGAGAAAATTGCAAATTAAATAGATCTTTTAAGGCTATGATTCTACGTAGAAGAACTCTAAGGTTATAACCTCCGCCTACATTGGAAGGTATTGCTCCATCTGCTATTGTCATCGATAGAGTTCTTGCATGATCTGCTATAGCATACATCGATTCAAGCGGTCCAATTCGCACTATTAGTTCATCGTATGTCATACCAAGTTTCTTAGCTAGTTCCATCCTTTCATCTTTCAAATCCTTAACTTCATCAACAGCTAAAAGACCAGATAATCTACTATATTCTAAGTGTAAATCTAAATCTAATTTGTAGCCATTTTCTTTCTTTAGATATTCGATTGCTTTAGGGAAAATTGCTTCATAAATTGTGGGAGTTCCTTGACTGAACCAAGAGGTTCTTTCTAGACCCCAACCTACGTCTATTACTTGCATATCAAGATTCTTTACTTTACCATTTTCAAAACCATATGCAATGAATACGTTGTTAACTAATTCGGATCCAAGAGCCATGGCTTCTAGATTTGGACCAAAGTTACCTCCTCCTGCCCAAATCCCTTCTACATAGTTGATTTGCTCAGGTTTGAGACCTAATTCCTCTGTAAGGTATTTAAAATTCAAATCTAAGCATCTATCCATCCAGTACCCTTGTGTTAGAGTTTTGGAATTGAAAGCATGTTGACCAAACATAACAAAACTGGTTAAATGACGAGCTGTTTTTCCAATATTATCAATATCTGAGAATTCACCACCAGTTCTTATACACATTTGAGGCACAACAAGCGGATTAGCTGGAGGATCTATTACACCTTCAAGTACCCATGGTTGAAAATCTGCAATAGAAGCTATAGTGAAATCCATATCTGCTCTCCAACGAGAAACAACTGGATAATCCTTTATTGCAGTATGGCCATGCTTAACAAAGAAATCAGTTAGGCTCTTAATAGTTTCATCGAAGTTTAGATTCTTTCCTTTCTTGTTCAAGAATTGATATCCACCAGCACAGCGTGTATCTCCACATATTTCTTTATCTGGATTTATTGTCCAGAAATTGTGACCACAGCTAGGACACTGCTTGCGAATATACCCTTTTTCTTTGAAAAGTTCAACCTCATAATTCTCTTTTTTGAAGTTCTTTTTCAGCTCGTCTTTAGATATTGACATTGTAACTCTAAAAGCAAGTGAAACTATAAAATATAAAAATCTGTTTACCAAAAACCAATTTACATACAATAATCTTTTAAGAACATAATTCTGCAATTTTCTATGGATAAAATTGAGATTAAAGAGATTGAAGGTCAAAATGATGAAGCAATTGAAATGGCTCATTATGCTTTCTATCCTTCACCCGGTGGTTTAGAACGTTTAATGGGAATGAAACAATATTTCAAAGATGATACTTCATTTATACTATATGAAAACAATAAACCTGTTTCTGCAATAATTTGTAAACCTATACCACAGAATGTTAGGGGACAAATTAAACAAATGTGTGGTATGCAAAACGTGGCAACCAACCCAGAATCCAGAAGAAAAGGCTATTCTAAGAAGCTGATGTATAGCTCTTTTGAGCATATGAAAAAGAAAGACTATGTATTCTCTACTTTATATCCTTTCAAAGAATCTTACTATGAGAAATTTGGTTATATTAGTTTTCCTCAGGTGAGAACAGCAATTGTTTCTCCTACACAATTATCAGATCTGTTGAAAAAGAAGTTGCCTGGTGAGGTTAAGCGAATGAGTTTTACAGATGGTTTCGAGTTGTATGAGAAATATCTCAAAGAAGTTCAAAATAATATTCATGGTATGGGTATTAAACATACTACAGAGATTATTAGATACAAAGAAAACTCAACACAATGGTTAGCTTTTGCAGAATCAGAAGGTAGAATTATTGGAGTAATGACATATAGAGTAACTGGGTTTTGGAAGGATATAACCGTAAGAGATTTCTTCTACAGTAATTCCTTAGGGAAATATCTTCTTCTTCAATATCTAGCAATTCATGCTGACCAAGTCCATGAGATTAAGTTGATGAATATCAAGCCTGATGAAAATCCTGAGACTTGGATAAATGATGCATTTTGGGGTGAGAAGGGAAAAGTTATCTCTAGAGAATGGGTTCCTTCATGTATGGGGAGAATTATCCAAATTGAAAAATTGAGTGGTCTTAAAGTAGGGGAAGGTAACATATCAATTAAAGTAACAGATGACTATTGCGAGTGGAATAATGGTATATTTAACTTAATAGGAAAAGATGGAAAATTGGAAGTTATTAGATCTGAACAATTTGATATTGAATTAACAATTCAAGGATTATCTGCAATTGTTTATGGTTGTTACAATCTTGACGATTTCGAATTTAAAGAATGGGGAAAAATATCTGCAGAAAATAAATTAAAAATAGAACAACTATTTCCTAAGATGTCACCGTTCCTTCATGCAGATTTCTAATCAAATCTCTTTTCTTACATCAGTGCTTCCCAAATTGTAGGAGCGGAGTCTGGATTAAACCGTTTTATATCCTTGATTTCGATTGCTATTTTTCCTGTTCCACCATGAACAGAATAAGGCATCCGACTAACTCGTTTGATATCTGTAGATACTGCTTTATCGATTCTTGGGTACCTTCGAAGTATAATATCGTTGGCTATTGTTCTTCTTACTTTTGAATCATATGGCATTATCATATTATACTGATTATGATCAAATTCTTTGGTTTCTTTGATTTGCTTGATCAACCTATTTGCTTTAAT
>Ga0272441_10005974_pt1 | contig 20745 bp, 18 predicted proteins | sample SSMProp6N_FD_193582 | JGI IMG/M metagenome (GOLD analysis project Ga0272441, IMG submission 193582) | Marine sediment archaeal communities from Little Sippewissett salt marsh, Falmouth, MA, United States - SSM-Prop-6N | ecosystem: Environmental > Aquatic > Marine > Wetlands > Sediment ...
AGGGAGTTGACCCGGTCCATGAGCCGCCACTCCCTGCGGAAGATCCGCCGCACCGCGTTCCACGCCACCCTGACGAAAACCACCACGAACGGCACCGGTGCCAGCACAAGCAGCGCCAGCCGCCAGTCGGTGCTGAAGAGCAGGACGCCGATCCCGACGAATATGAAGAGATGGTTGAGGCCCATGGCCGCGGCCCGCTCTATGAAACGCTGGATCCTGCGGGTGTCGTGGTTCACCCGGTTGAGCAGGTCCCCTGTCTTCTGCCTGGAGAGGTAGCCCAGGGACAGGGCCTGGATCCGGGCGTAGACCATGGCCCGCAGGTCCCGCGAAAGGGCGTTGCCGACGCGGGTCATGACCCGTCCCCGCAGCGCGTTCAGAACCGCGGTGGCCAGCTGGGACAGGCCCACCGCCCCCACCATGAGAAGCAGCGGCGCCAGGAGACGGTTCTGGGGGACCAGGAAGCGGTCGATGATCGTGCGGTAGAGCTGGGGGATCAGCAGGGAAACCCCGGTGACTCCCCCGAAGAGAGCGAAGGCGAAGGCGAGCAGCCCGACGTAGGGCCGCATCATGCCGAGGAGCCTCCGCAGCACGGCCAGCTTGTTCAGACAGGCGGGGCAGATCCGGGAGCCGTGGGGGTACGCCCGGCCGCAACGGGGACAGCGCAGGGACTCGTCGAAGCTCACGTATTTCGGCCGTTCGTCCCTTCTGAGCTGCTCCAGGGCCCTGGCCAGGATCGTGTAGGCCGGCGCGTATTCCATGGTGTAGCGGGCCAGGACCGCGTGGCCGCCGTCTCGGCGGGCCTCGAGCCGTCCGCTTCCCACCAGGTTTACGGCCTTGAAGTCCGCCAGCTCATGGATCGGAGTCTGCTGGAGCATCGTGCCGGAGGCCAGGGAGAGGACCTCGCTCTCCGTGACCACCGTGTATCCCGCGACGTACTTGCCGTCCCGGCTCAGGTCGGCAGGGAGCGAGAAGAGGATCTCCGGCGCGTCACCGCCGGTGCGCTTCCTCCCGCGGGGTCCGCGCTGCACCAGCTCGCGCTCTCTTTCCGGCAGGTCGTAGAGAAGCTTCATCCCCTTGTGCCCCGCTTTCCTACAGCAGCGTTTCCACGATCTTCAGATGCCTGCTCTCCAGGCTCTCGTAGCTCGGAAGCTCGAAGCGGTTGCCGTCCACATCGAAGATCAGCAGGTCCGTTCCGGAGAGGACCCGCGCCGTGTTGTCACCCACCTTCACGGTGAAGCGGCAGATGCCGCTGTCGGTGCCCACCTCCCAGTACGTGTACCCGAACTCCTGTTTGAGGGAACGGATCTCTTCTATGACCGGAGTGAAGTACCGCCTCTCGAGCTCCTCCTCCAGCAGCCGGACCGTTTTCTGCGGGAAGGCGGCCAGGTCCTCGATGATACCGATCTCCGCATCCTCCTCGTCACGGACCGAGATGTAGCGGCCGGCCTCGGAGAGGGGGAAAGAGCGGTAGAGGTGGACCCGGGGATAGCGCTTCTCGCCGCCCAGCTTGAGACTCAAGAATCCTCCCCGGGTTTTCTGGAAATCCGCTTCTCCCGGCTGGATGAGACGAAACTGGATGCCCTTCTTTGTCATGCGTTTCCCCTGCCGGCGGGGTGCCTCAAGAGGCTCCCACCGCGATGACCCGGAGCGCCTCCCGCTCCTTGGTCACCATCTTGTGATAAACGCCCTTTCTCTCCATGAGCTCCGCGTGCGGGCCGGCTTCCACGATCCTGCCCTTTTCCAGCACCACGAGACGGTCGGCCCGCCTCAAGGTCGAAAGCCGGTGTGCAATGGCAAAGGTCGTGCGGCCGCGGATCATGCGCTCGATGGCCTGCTGGATCTTCTGCTCGGTCTCGCTGTCCACCGAGGAGGTGGCCTCGTCGAAGATCAGGATCCGGGGATCCATGAGCAGGGCCCGGGCCACGGCGATCCGCTGGCGTTCGCCCACTGAGAGATCCGCGCCTTTCTTGCCGAGCAGCGTGTCGTAGCCGTCCGGCTTCCCGACAATGAAGTCGTGGGCGTTGGCCGCCCTGGCGGCGGCGATGATCTCGGACCGGTCGGCGTCCGGCCTGGCGTAGGCTATGTTCTCCGCCACGGTGCCGGAGAAGAGATAGGTCTCCTGGAGCACGATGCCCACCTGGCTCCGCAGGTCCGCCGTCGCGATCTCCTTGACATTGACGCCGTCTATCAGGATCTCTCCGTCCTCCACGTCGTAGAGGCGGGTGACCAGGTTGGTCAGGGTCGACTTGCCGGCCCCGGTGTGACCGACCAGGCCTATCATCTCCCCGGGCCGGACCTCGAGATCGATGTCGTGAAGGACCGGCTTGTTCGGTTCGTAGCCGAAGCTGACCCCCTTCAGGGTCACCGCCGCTGCCATGCGGGGAAGCCGGACGGGATTCCCGCTTTCCCGCACCTCCGGCTGGGCATCGATCACCTCGAAGACACGCTGCGCCGCATTCATGCAGCTGGTCCACCAATCCACGATCATGGTCATGAACTGGAGGGGACCGTAGAGCAGGGCCAGGTAGCCCACAAAGGTCATGAGGGTCCCGAAGGACAGGGAGCCGCCGGTGACCTGCCGGCCGCCGTAGGCCCACACGATCAATCCCCCGATCTGCATGATGAAGAGAAAGAGCGGGAACACCGTGGCCGCCAGGCGGCGGGCCGAGACCTCGGCGGAGTACAGCCCCTGGTTCACCGGCAGGAACCGCTCCACCTCCTGCTCCTCTTTGCCGAAGGCCTTGACCACCCGGACGCCGCTGAGAGTGTCGTTGACCAGGGAGGTCAGCATGCTCCGGCGGCGGAAGAGCCGGGAGAACAGGGCCCACAGCCGGGGGAAGAGCTTCTTCACGGCGTAGACGATGAGAGGGGCCGGAACGAAGACCATGAGAGCCAGCTTCCAGTTGAGCAGCATCATCACCGTTCCCACCCCCAGGATGGTCAGGCTGTTGACCAGGAAGTAGGGCGCGCCGTCTATGAAGAAGAACTGCAGCTGCAGCGCATCCCAGTTGACCCGGGTTATGAGCCCTCCGGTCTGCTTCCTGCTGAAGAACGAGAGAGAGAGACGCTGCATGGCCGTGAAGATGTCCGTCTTCAGATCGAAGAAGACCTGGGCCGCCACCCGGGCGTTGGTCCTACCGTAGCCTATCTGAAGCAGCATGGAGGCCAGCTGGGATCCGATCATGAGCAGGATTACGAAGGCGATCCGGCCGTAGTACCTGCCCCCGGGGCTCAGGACCTGGTCGAAGAGGATCCGGCCCCCCAGAAAGGGAACGAAGAGCCGCATGAGAGAGCTGGCCGTGATGCACAGCAGGATCAGCAGGATCGCCCTGCGGTAGCGCGGCAGGTACGAGAGGACCCTCCTGAAGAGCGAGCCCTTGTCCAGGCACCTGGGGCACACCTGTCTGTGGGGATCGGGGTACCGGCGGCCGCACCTGGGGCAGTACATTTCCTGCTGATCGCCCCTGATGTCGGTGTCCGTCAGCGCCTCACCGTGCTCGAGCTTCTCGACGAGCTTGACGAATCCGCTGAACCGCCTGATATGCGTGTTGGAGAACCGGGCGAGTATGGTCCGAGTGCGGCCGATCTTGGCCGTCAGGATCCCGGTGGTCACCAGGTTTTCGACCCTGAGCTCCCGCAGCCGCTTCAGGGCATGGAAAGCGACTTCCTCGGAGTCAGGATCGATCAGAAGCAGCTCGTCCGTGGTGACGCACACCCACTGGTCGCGGTAGCTGCCCGCCAGGTCGAGATCCGCCCGTACGGAAAGCCGGACGTCCCCCGTGTCCTCCCGGCCGAGCAGGGACCGGACGTGCTGGGGCAGCGGCTCGCGATAGTATGTGGCTGCGTGTCTTTCGGTCTCCATGGCGTTTCGTACTAGAAGCGCGGCCCGGGCTATGTCAGCCCGCGCTCCAGGAGCGGCGCTGCATAGTCCGTGGAATACCGGGTGGCCCGGTAGATGTTGCTCGACTCCCGTCCGTTGATGATGCCACGATAGGGGGTCCGGAATTCCCAGACGATGTTTCCCTCCCGGGTGATCTCGAAGAGCCGGGCTGTGCCGCCCCAGGTGTCATGGGCGGGTCCTCCTTCACAGATCAGGACGTTGCCGTTGGGAAGCCTCTGCGCGCCGGATATGAAGGGGCTGAAAAAGCTCTCCTTCGGCGAGCCGCGGTATTCCCACACGGTCTTCCCGGAGAGAGGATCCACCTCGATGACCCGCGACCAGCCGCGGCGGGTGCCGTTGTCGAACACCAGGATCCGGCCGTTCGGGAGCATGTGGGGCTTGTGCTGACCGTCCAGTACGCCGGGTCCCCAGGCCCACACGATCTTCCCGCTTTCGCGGTCGATCACCCCGATGATGTCCAGGGTCCTGTAGCTGAACACGATGTTTCCCGGCCGGAACGCGTCGCTCTTCCGGGCCGCTTCGTTCTCCTCGATCACCTGGCAGGTGTTGTTGTGCGCCCAGTCGAAGGAGAACGACCGCGCCAGCTCCTCCGCCCGCTTCTTCTTCTCCTCCGCCGTGCCCCCGTACGCTGCCGGATCCCATCGGGCTCGCAGCTCGACCTCCCGCCGGCATCTGTCCATCCAGTCGATGGGCAGGCTCAGCACGCCCAAATCCACCAGCTCCTGGAGGTGGGCTTCGCCTTTCCATTCCCAGACCAGCTCCTTGTCCGGGGTGATCTCCACCATGTACGGCTGGCGGCGGAGCTCCCTGCCCAGCGCCGGGGCCATGTTGTCGGTAACGGTATGGATGGCGATGTTGCCGTTCGGCAGGGGATAGAAGTCGTGGTCGATGCGGCAGTGGCAGTGCCACAGGATCGTGCTGTCCGGGGCCAGGCGGTAGAGGCCGGCTTCACTGATGGATGAGCGGTCCCGGGTCATGGCCAGGAGGGTGCCGTCCGGCTGCAGCTTCACGAGCTGAACGGCGGTTCCGACCCGCCACTCGTGAACGATGTTGCCCTCCATGTCCATGAGATAGGGACGTCCCCAGAACCGATCGCCGAGACCGGGGTCTTCGTTCGTCATCGTGAACAGGGTCAGCCCGTTCCAGCAGCGGCCGGGGGAATACAGGGTCACGCCTTTCACGCCGCGGAGCCGGCCTTCTTCTTTCGTTTGCATGGTCTTGCTCGTCACGGTTGGCCCTTGTCCGGTTCTCCGGTTATTTCAATGCGCTTGCTCATGATTGTGGACGATTCGCGGGCGGAGGTCAACCGCGAACGGCGCCCTTTAGTTCGTCGTGTCGTGCGTCGCCCTGCCGCCCCCCGTTCAGCGTGCGGTGCGGACGACGCAGTACGGTATCCTGCGGATCCAGTCCGACGGCGGGTAGAAGGCGCCGCACCCCGCTTCGTCCACCGCCTCCAGGTAGTACATGATGTCCCACTCGGGAACCACATAGTCGCCCGGTATGGCGGCCGTGTAGCGGCCTGCTCCGGTGCGCCGACCGTCGGCTCGCTCGAGCTCCATGTGGGCGGTCCGGTAGGAGGCGAACTGGTTGGTGTGGCGGTAGTGGAGCCGCGCGCGGGAGAGCGGCCGGGAGGAGCGGATATCGGCGCGGATGACGATGTCCTTCCCAGGTTCGGCGCCGGCCGGGGGATCGTGGAGGATGCGGGGCCCAATTGACCTGTCCACGGCGGTCAGGGTGAAGAAATGCGGCTCCGCTCCGGCGTCGGGCAGCCGGGACCGCCGTCCCGATCGAGACTCCGCTTCGAACCAGTACTCTACGGACGAGTCGAGCAGCGACTGGGGGATCAGGGCTTCCAAGAGAAGCCCCGCTTCCACGTCGCGCATGGGAATCCGCTCCGGCCGTGTGTCCTCGGCACCCCGCTTCGCGTGAGGCGGCTTTCCGCGGGTCCGCACTACGAGCTCCACTCTCGCCGGCTCCTCGGGGCAGGTCACGCTGGCCCGGATCACCGCCTCGCGTCCTGGTTCGAGGAAGCGGGGCGGGGTGTGGGCGATCACAGGCTCCACCGGTCGGACGATCAAGGCGCAGAGCCTCCACTCCGCGCCGCGGTCGGGCTCCAGGGCCAGCTCCAACACGGCCCGGTCGCAGTCGATCGCGGCCCGCAGCTCCTGCACCTCTCGGGGCGGGATACGCAGGCCCGAGGCCAGCTCCCGCCCATTGACGGAGATCCGGAGAGGACCGCAGGCGTTGGAGTCCGCTCGCCGGTCTCCCAGAACGACGATGATCTCATGCCTTCCCGCCGGAACCCCACACGCGAAGGTCGCAGATCGGCTTCCGGACACCGACTTGAGGGTAAGCATGTCACGAAAGGGAACGAGCTTCTCCCAGCCCGTGGTACGGTACGCGTCTCGGAACACCCGGTCCAGGTGCTTGTCGCAGAGCCGGGCACGGGGAGCGGCCGTGGATGCAAGCCGATCGGTCGTCCTCCAGCCGAAAGCGGCTCCGGGACTGAACAGGCACTTCTCGTCGACGGGGGTGAAGCCCCTCTCCACGCTGTAGTCCCGGTGCGACCGGACGTACCCCCAGTCTCTCGTCCATCCGGATCCGAAGTCGAAGGCCACCGTGTGTCCGCCGAACCGGCGGTGCAGCTCCTGGAGCTCGGTGATCCTCTGCAAGTCCTCCTCCACCAGGATCAGCCTGTCCTTCCAGTGGCCGCTGTCCACCGGTCCCGTCACCATGCGGTCGGTGTAGACGCCGTCCGTGACTGCGGCCAGCTGCCGCCAGTGAGGCGCCGCCGCCCGGAGCCTCGCCTCCGCGTGCCGCAGAGAGGCGCAGTCGCCCGTGTGGTAGTAGAGCGTGAGCGATTCGCCCGCCAGGATCTTCTCGGCGTGATACAGGGCCAGCTCGCCCAGGGCCTCTGCGTCCACCAGGATGGAGCGGAGCTCCCGGCGGTTCGCCTTCTCGGGTGCGGCGTCCCGAGCCAGCCCGCCGACCAGCCGGAGGCACTTCTCCCCTGTTTCCCGCAGGCAGCGGCTCGCCTCCTTCGGCGTCATCCTGGCCGTGAAGCGCCCCGCCAGGTGCTCCTCCGCCGCCTCGCTGAAGCTCTTGATCCGCGCCGGATCGCTCGGAGCCACGTCGACGTAGAAATCGAGCAGCCCCCCGGTGTCCGCCTCGGGCCAGATGTACATGTTGGGATCGCTCATGTTGAAGCGCATGATGAAGGAGAGGACCCGGCTGGCCTGAGTGAGCGCCTCCATGACGATCTCCGCCGCCTTTCCGAAACGGCGGCGCATCTCCCGCATCCAGACTTCGGCTTCCGCGTCTGGGCGATAGGTCAGCCGGCCGAACAAGGTGTAGAACAGCCAGTAGCGCTCGAACTCCCAGCGGGTGTGGTCGTGTTCGGGTTCCAGGATGCGCCAGGCCCCCGGCTCGTTGCCGTAGCCCTTCTGCGCCAGGGGAGGGGAGATTTCGAAGCCCACGGCATCGCCCAGCGAGAGGCTGCGGGAGAAGGTGCGCGCGTACTCCGGATCCCCCCACTGGAAGAGCCGATGGGATCCCAGCGCCCATACCTGATAGGAGACCGGCAGCTGCTGAGGGCGGCGAAGGAAGTCCGCGTAGCTGTAGGCGGGGTGCTGAAGCGGAGCCTGGTAGGGAGCCCCCAGGTGCTCGGCCCAGTACTTCATGGAGAGCCGGACCGGGATGTCCAGGGCCCCGGCGTCCCGGATGGTCTCGGGAAGGGCTCCCCAGCCGCGGAGGTCGAGAAGGACGTTCCGGCCGCATTCCCGCAGCGCCCGGAAGACGCTTCGGCGGAAGAAATCCGTCTGCCGTTCCGACGGTATGCCGGCCTCGGGATTGACCCTGAGCTGCACCCCCTTGATGCCCGGGCACTCCGCCAGCAGCCGCTTCAAGGCCAGGTGGGTGTAGCTCTCCAGGTTGTTCCAGCCCAGGCCATCAACCATGCTCTTCTGGACATGGCCGGAGTGCGTGATCTCCCGGCTCCAGGCCAGGAATTCCCAGAGGCCCACCACGAAGTCCAGCCCCCTCTCCTCGGCCACCTCCGCAATCATGTTCAGAGCGGCCAGGTTCCGATCCCGCTCTTCGTTGGTCAGGTCGGGAACCGTGACCTCCGGATGCTCGGGCACGTGGACGAAGAAGGGAAACGGCGGGGCCAGGTATGCGGTCTGGTGGGCGAAGACCAGATGAAAGGAGTTGAAGCGGCTCCGGGCCAGAAGATCGAAGTAGGCGATCCAGTGCTCCCGCGAGTAGAACCATTCCATCTCGCAGTCCCGGTTGTGCAGGAAGGTGAAGATGCCGCGAAAGGCCGTCTGCGGGGCCTCGGAGAACCCCGGCATCTTCTCGGGATCCGTCTCCTCGAGCGCAATCCTGTCGGCCAGCTCGAGCAGGGCGTAGAGCAGCCCTCGTGTGTCCCGGCCGGCCACGAAGAGACTGCCGTCCACGCGCCCCGCCGCCAGGGACTCCGGCGTCTCGGCGAGACCGAGCCGTCCCTCCTCCACGAGCCGGTCGATGTCCGGCGACGCGGCCGGCGTGCCGATGCGCCATTGTTCCCCGGCGGCCACGTTCTCGAGCCGGACGCCCCTCTGCTCCAGGGCCGTCTCGAGCTTCTCGATGCCGTAGAGGACCTGCCGCGGGCAGCCATCGTCTATTTTGATCTTGAGCGTCTTCATAGAGCGTTGCGTCCTTTCGGCGTCTTGCCCGTCTTGGTGCAGTCGGTTTCAGTACCGCTTCCGGCGCTTCGGATAGGGTCGAAACGGCGTGCGGGGTTCCGCGGAGAGCCAGTCGCCCTCCTTCTGGAGCGCCGTGAGGCTCACGAGCAGATCGAAGCTCACCCACCTGGCGGCCTGGGGCTTGGATGGGTAGTCCCAGAGACCGGAGGGCTTCCGGAGCCTGGAGACGAAGCGGACGACTTCCGCGATCCGGTCGTCCTCGGGGCCGGCGCCCACCCGCCGGCACAGTGCGAGCATCAGGGCCAGATCGAAGCGGGCGTGCAGGGTGAGGAAGCCGCGGGTCGGCTCCGCGCCCACCAGACGGGCCGTCTCGAAGCCCAGGGAGGACTCCTCACGGGTTTCCCGGCCCAGGAGCAGGTCCATGGCGCGGCGTGCCTCGGGGCTCGTCCTGCGGCGGGGATGATGGGCCAGGCAGAGCAGGGCGGCCGTGGTGTTGGAGCGGCAGCCCCATCGGGAGTGCGGCAGGCGGCGGTAGCCCGCCACGCCGCCGAAGTTGCCCGAGGCGATACCGGTGGGCCACGCGCCCTCCGGGAGCCGCCGGGCCAGGAGCCATACGTAGGCGCGCTCGGCCCTCTCGTCTTCGGCATAGCCGCAGGAGGCCAGGGCCCGCAGGGGAACGGCCGTCTGCAGAGGTATCATGGAGTAGCCGTCGACTCGTTCGCCGGCGGCGGGCTTGTCCCTGGCCCTGGTCTCAGCCGTGGGCTTCAGGGGCCAGCCACCGTCCCGCCTCTGCCGTCGGAAGAGGTATGCGGCGCCCCGCTGCACCGCCGCCAGGTCGCGTCCGAACCCCAGGTATCCGAGCCGCGTCAGGGCCAGGGAGGTGTTTCTGAGCTTCTCCGTGCCTCGGAAGATCAGGCGGGCGCGGGAGCCCCAGGAGCCGTCGTCCTCCTGGCAGCGCAGGAGGGAGCTCACCAGGGGGTCTTCTTCGCGCATGGCGGCGAGCTCCCGCACTTCGGGATCGTCGCCGCTCCTGCCGAAGAGCCGGCGGAGCACGAGGCTGCGGAGACAGGGGGAGGGATCGGCCAGGAGCAGGGCGGGAACCGTCATGGAGCCAGGACGTACATGGCCCATCCCAGGTACCGGCGGCCGTACGTCACGTACTCCTCCTGTATCTTGTGCAGGTGGCGGGTCACTTCGTCGCGTTCGGGATGGCCGGGGTTCTCTTCGAGCCAGGAGATCAGCCCGTGCCAGTTGTCCGCCTCGTACCTGTCCCAGTCGTCGTGGCTGGCGCGGATCACGTACTCGAACTCGAAGCCCTCTTCGCGGGCAGTGCGGAGCAGCTCGGATTCGGTGTGGACCGATGCTTCCTCCGCCGCGTACCGAGCCGGGACGTTGTCCGTGAGCCAGTACGGCTCGCCGATGCCGAGACGGCCCTGGGGCGTAGCGGCCCGGCTCATGGCGCGGATCGTCGGGCGGAAGCCGTCCCAGATGAAGGAAGCGCCGATGCACGTGGCGGCGTCGAAAGCCTTTTCCTCGAAGGAGTACTCCGCTCCTTTGGCGCACACGATCTCGATGCGGTGGTCCAGTCCACGGTCGGACACTTTCCTCCTGGCCCGTTCGCACGCATGCTCCCGCACGTCGATGCCGATCCCGCGGATTCCGAAGTGCTCGGCCCACAGGACCAGCGCCTCCGCGTAGCCGCACCCGAAGTCGATCACACGGCTTCCCTCGCGCAGCCTGAGAAACCGCCCCAGGTTGATCGTCTTCTCGGGCGTGGACGGATTCACGATCTCCATGAAGCGTTCGGAGATGTTCACCAGATCGAAGAAATTCATACTATCAGTCCGCAGGCTTCCTTTGCGCTCGTCATGGTTATCCGGCTTCGCTCGATCGCCTTCTCTCTGCCCAGCCGCTGGAGGCGCTGCAACGCGGCCTCGTCATGCCGGATCTCCCCGTATTCTTGCCTTACTTCGGCGAGAAAATCAATGACTACATCCGCGAGGTCCGCCTTGAGTTTGGCGTATCCCAGGCTTCGGTAGCGGGCGACGAGCTCTTCGGCGGGGGTGTTCTGGAGACACGACATGATTGTCACGAGATTGGCGATTCCCTGGTTCGGATCATCGGTCCTGAACTCCCCGTCCGAGTCGGTCTTGGCCTTCATTATCTTCGATCGGATCTCGTCGTCCGAATCGAGGAGGGAGATGTACGTTCTCGCGTCCCGATGCGACTCGTCCATTTTACTGGACGGGTCGAGGAGATTTCGGATGCGGGCGCCGCGTTCAGGAACGAAAGCCTTCGGTATTCGAAACACGGGCTCGAACCGCGCGTTGAACCGCCGGGCGATCTCACTGCATAGCTCCAGGTGCTGCTTCTGATCGGCGCCAATGGGGACCAGCTCGGCCTGGTAGAGCAGGATGTCCGCCGCCATGAGGACCGGATAGTTCAGAAGACCGGCGGTGATGCCCGCCGTGCGGGCGGACTTCTCCTTGAACTGGGTCATTCTCGTCAGATCTCCGTAGCGGGTGCAGCAGTTCAGGATCCAGGCCAGCTCGGTGTGGTGCGGATTCTGCGACTGGATGAAGATCGTGGATTCCTCCGGATCGAGGCCGCAGGCAACGTACAAGGCCAGGAAATCCAGGGTCTTTGTTCTGAGCATGTCCGGGTCTTTCGGCGTCGTGATTGCGTGGAGATCGACAATGCAGAATACGCTGTCGCAGTCGGCCTGGAAGCTTTTCCACTGGGAGATGGCTCCGATGTAGTCGCCCAGCGTCAGATTGCCGCTCGGCGCGCTTCCGCTGAAAAGCACTGGTCTCGTCTTGGTCTCTCCGTTTCTCATTCTACCCTCCATTCGCGCAGAGAAGAAGAGCGGGGCTCATGCCCGGCTTTCGTGAAGTAACAAAAGCCGCGGCGGGCAACTTCGCGTTGCCGACCGCGGCTTACTATGCAGGCGTTCTCGGGCCGGCAGCGCTATCCGGCGCGCCACCAGATCGAGAGTCGTGAATTCGAGGCTCGGTTGATTTCTTCCATACCGTTATATCATGGCATGGCGGCCGGACTACCGTCAACGGTGTGGTCCATGGGCTTCAGCATGTACAGGCAGGGCTCCTGCCACAGCCCGTCGAGGCCCTCCAGCTCCTTGAAACCCGCAGGCGCCTGGTAGAAGCGCCTCGTTGCTGCGTAGTGCGCGTTCCTGCTTGCCTCGCCGACGGTCTTCACCGTGACGTAGCCCGCTCCTCTGGCCCGGCAATAATCCTCGATTTCTGTGATAATCGCTTTTCCTATGCCGCGGCGGTGGAACTCCCGGAACACGCCCATGGCGTAGATCTCGCAGTTGATGCGATGGTGAGGCTTGAGAGCCGCGAAGCCGACTACCTTGCCGTAGAGCGACGCGCAGACGAACGGCAGCGCCCGGGCCATCTCGATGTGATGTTCGACGATCTTGTTGATGGCAAACCATTCGGGAAGCGACTGCACGATCTCTCGGCAAGTCGCGGCCTTCTTGTCGGGGTCCTTCTCCAAACAGACCTCCAGATCGCGAAGGGGTCTCTTTTCCAGCCGTGTGTGCTTCCTGTCGCAGCGCCTGATCCATTTCTCCCTGTATTCCGATTCAGCGACGATGCGGGATTCCAGATCACCGATTGTCATGATGCCGCCGCCTCTGCACCACTCCAGATCCACCAGGTACATGATCCAGTCCAGGTCGTCCGCGTCGTGGCGGACCTGGATTCTGTCATAGCCCTTCTGGTGCAACACCAAGGCTCGGGTGTGCCCGTCGGTGAAGAAGATGTCCTTGCCGATCCTTTTGATCGGAATCGGCTCGAGGCCTTGCCGGCCGCTTCGCCCGAACTGCTCGAGACACCGTTGGTACTTGGTCTGGGATATGTACAACTGAGTGGGACGGATCTTGGTCACGTGCATCATGATTTCGCTCATGCGCGGCCTCGATCCCGTTCACACATGTCGATCGGGAGGCATCGGCTTCCGGCCGAGGCTCTGCAGGTGACCATCCAGGTGCTCCAGTGCCTGAGGGAGATTGCGCCGGCCGAATCCGATGCGAACGTGGCCGTATTCCCGGCCGTACGCCGTCCCGGGCAGAAGGAGCACTCCCGCTTTCCGTCGGACCTGATCACAAAACGCATCCACCGATTCGCCGAGAAACCGAGGGAAGGCTATCGGTCCCGCCTCAGGCCGGCGCCACTCGAAAACGTCCTCGTGCCGGGAAAAGAACTCGTCGAGCCGGTCCAGGTTGCCGCGGATGATGCGGAGGTTCCTCTCCCGGATCTCTTCGTGGTGTCGCAGCGCCAGAGTGGCAAGGTATTCGCTCGGTGCGCTGCTGCAGATCGAGGTGTAGTCCTTGAAGCCGGCCAGTTTGTCATAGAGCTCCCTGTTTCTGGTTGCGATCCATCCGATCCGTAGTCCCGCCAGGCCGTAGGTCTTCGACATGACCGAGAGGGAAACGGCTCGATCATTGATGTCCGTGAAAGGCGGAAGGCGATCGGGCGGATCGTACTCGAGCCCCCGGTAGACCTCATCGGAGAAAACGACGAATCCGCGCTCATCCGACAGCCGTGCGAGCTCGCGGACGAAGCCCTTCTCGGGCAGGCACCCCGTGGGGTTGTGCGGGAAATTGACCACCACGACCCGGGTCCTGTCCGTCGCGGCGTCCGCCAGGAAGCCCAGATCCAGCGTCCAGCCGTCCTGGGGATCGGCCTTCCATTCGGTCACGGCCGCCCCGATCCCCCGGGCGATCTCCGCCAGGGACTGGTAGCACGGCGAATGGACCACGGCATGATCTCCGGGCTGGAGGGCGACGTTCATGAAGTTGAAGATCGCCTCCTCCGCGCCTGCGTGCACCAGCACATCGTCGAAACCTATGCGTCCGTAGAGGGCTGCGATCTGATTGCGGAGATCCTCACTGCCACGTGATTCCGTGTAGCCGAGCCTGAGCCGCAGGAGCCCCTGGCGTCCCCCCTCTTCGAGCTGAAGCAGCTCCTCCGTCGAGAAGCTCTCACAGTCGGAGCAGCAGAGCAGATACGGCGTCGAGAATTCGTGTTCTGCAAAGTACCGTTCGAGGCGGAAAGGACTCAGTTTCATCTTCGCATCCCCCGTGGGGCGGGTGCGGCCCAAGCCGACGCCGAAGGATCCGGGATCTTACTCACGCAGATAGTCCTTGATGCTTTCTATGGTTTCTTTCTTGTGGAATATGGTCATGTGGTTGCAGCGGCCTATCCTGGCAAGGGAGCAGCGGGGAACCAGCTCGGCGATCCGCCTGATGTGATCTTCTTTCACGAAGTCCTTCTCCGCGTACAGTATCTTCATGCTCGTCGCGATGCTTCGCAGTCCGTCTTCCGTGATGCCGATGTCTTTCAGCATCAGCCTGAATCTCATTGCGGCTTTCGTGGTCGGCAGCCCGCATTTCGCCAGGATTTCGAATAGCTTCACCATCCATCGAATCGTCCTGAGGGAGCCGTCTTTGGTGCCGCTCACGAGATAGTTGGGGGAAATGGCCACGATCTTGCGGAAAATGTCGGGAGCCTTCCTGGCCAGGAGCAGTGCTATGTTGCCTCCGTCGCTGTAGCCGATCAGACGAGCTTCGGAGATGCCTTTGGCTCTGCAGAAACCGATCACATCCTCACTGTACTGGTCTATCGAGTATTCGGGGTCTTCGGACCGGCTTTCCCCGTGGCCTCTGCTGTCCACGGCGATCGTGGTATACATGGGGAAGTGCTTCTTCTGGCAGCGGGAGAAGAACCTCTTGCTTTGCGAATTGCCGTGGAGAAGCAGCAGCACGGGCCCGGAGCCATGTCGCCTGAAGGCCATCCGCAGATCTCCCAGGTCTGCGTACTCCGTCGGTAGTCTGCCCATATCTCGCTCCTCGTGCGGAGGACGGAGGCCCCGCTCCCCCGCATGCCCTTCGGCGCTCGCTTTCGCTACGTCCCCCGCCGCGGAAACCGAAGGGTCACTTGACGCCGTACAGGATCCCCATTGTGCCAACCATGAAGGGCAGCTTCAACGCCCCAGGGATGAACTCCCTGTCGTTCGTCGCTGCGAACGCTACCTTTCTCACGCCCCAGCCTTTCACCGTCTCCAGGAGCTCGTCGATCTCCCCGTAGACCACCTTCCAGAGAAACAGGTCCTGAAACACGAACGCTCCTCCCTCCTTCACGACCCGGAGCGCCTCCCTGAGCAGAGCTTTCTTGTCTCTCGTGTCGCGGACTTCGTGGAAGGTAAGGTTGCTCACGGCCAGGTCGAAGGTCTCATCCTCGAACGGTATGGCGGATGCGCTTGCGCTCTGGAACGACGTTCGGTCGGCGACCCCTTCGATCTCGGCGTTGCGCCTGCACTTGCCTGCCGAGTACTCCCAGTGGCCGCTCCAGTTGTCGATTCCGGAAATCTCGGCATTCGAGTACTTCAGCGCCACTTTGATCGTAAGGGAGCCGCTTCCGCAGCCGATGTCGATCGCCCTGCCGATGCCGTCCCACTCGAGATGGTCCACGACCAGGTCCTGTATTCTGTTCTGAAGGTTCCAACCTCTCGGAGAGAAGACATACCGCGCATAGGCGAAATAACCGAAGATGAGCAGGAACACGAACGCGGCTATGCCGAGAAGCGGCCGCAGGAAAGACATGCCTATGAAAGCCGCGGACAGCACCCCGGGCACCAGCAGCAGCCTGCTCGAGACCCAGTTGCCGTGAAGGGGGTTGTCGCTTCTTCTGTCGTTCATCGCGGTGTCCTCCTCCTCGGCGTCATTGTCGCGCTGTCCGATTCTGGCCGTCGGGCCGCAATCCGCATTCGCTCTTCATGTGGGCAAAGGCTGTCTCGATATCCTTGATGCATTCCCCATCCCGCTCTGCGAGCCTTCGCCACAGCAGGTCCCCGATGTAGTACAGCGACGTGCGGTCCGGGGTCTCCGCTTCCCTGCCGGCTTGGTTTTCCGGAAGGCCGTCCGCACCGCGAATCCTGTTCTCGATGTACCGGGCGAAGCCTTCCTTCCACATCTGCCAGACCAGATACTCCCGGTCCTGCACGCTCAGTGCCGGCGGGAGCCCGCGGAATGCGCCTATCATCTCCTCGTACCCGCAGTCGGCGGCACCCCGGACCAGGGCGCGGTAGGCATCGCTCCCATAGGGGAAGGGGTAGTTGATCTCCCACATGGCGTCGTTGTTCCGCATCGCCTGCCGGTGAACGTCCAGTCCCGCTCTCAGCCGTGCTTCGCACGTGCGGTTCTGATAGCAGTGCGTCATCTCGTGAAGAATGCTCACATAGTAGTGCGGCTTGGCGAAGCAGCCCGGCGTGACGACGCAGCAGCAGTCGTCGAGCTCCGCGATGGGGAACGCGGCCTCGGCTCCTCTCGGAACCGACACGGGGAGCCGCACTTCGCGCTGGAACGCGTACTGCTGCGCTCCCTCTGCAAAAACGTAGAGCACGTTCTCCACGCCGACGCCGACCGGGTATCGATTCCGGAACAGCGCGTGGATGGAACCCGCTCTGCGCTTGTGCGGCAGGACGGCCGAGATGTTCTGCTTCGTTTTGTTCAGGTCGAGCATGGTTTGCACCCGGCTACGAGGCCCGAGGAGCCGTCCGGCGTTCGCTCTGCCAGAGAGCCCGCGGCGCAGTCGGGACCGACGTCAGTTGGCGGCCCCTCTGCTCACGTGGAGCCGGACTCCCGCATCCGCTCCGTGAGGATCCTCTTCACGAGCTCTTCGGGCAGAGGGTTCTCAGGCGTGAAGTGTATCGTGGCCCCGGAAACCGTGATGCCCCGGAGCTCTCGAGCCATGGCTTTCACCGGGGGCGGGCTCATGGTATGGAGGGAGCAGTGGTTTTTCTGCGCCGACATGCCCACCAGATCCTTGCATGGTCGGAAGATGGGAATGCCGTAGCTGACCCTCTCGGTGCACTGCGGGGCCGCTTCCCTTATGATGCTCCTCAGGCGCTCCAGGGCCGATCGGACATCCTGCGGAAACGGCCCGAGATACGCATCGATCTCGTCGGGGGACTGCCGCGATGCATCTGCTTTTGCCATCTTCTGCGCTCCTCCTCGAAGCCCGAGCGGCGGGCTCCCGTCCGGGAGTCGGTCCCGGGAATCGCCGTCCCACTGAGCGCCATTCTCCGGCAGGATACACCATGGCGGCCGGCGCGCCAACCGCCCGGGCGCTGTCCCCGGCCGCGTGGCGCACGGCCGGCGCCTTCCCGGCGCGGTTGAACGGCTCGGCCTATCCGGACTACGTTCCCCGTGAGGCGCCGCGGGGGGCGAGGACGCCCTGGGCGAGATGATGAACGCTGTGCGCCGAGTCCTACCCCTCCCTTCGCTCTTGTTCCCGGCGCAATATCCTGGCCAGAGCCGCCGCCGTTCCGAGAGGGTGGACTCGAACCTCCTGACTCACCGTTTCTCCTCCGGCAACAAGGGAGCCCCCTTCCTCGATCAGGCGCGCCAGGGTCGGACTTCGCTCGGGGCCTCGAATCACCTGATCGGATGTCAAGGCGATGACTCCCTGCAACTCGTCCAATTGCTGCACCTCGGGCGCACCAAGCAGCTTTGCCCGGTAGACCACGAGGCGATACAGCTCGCCGGCGCGGGGGGTGTCCGGCGGATGGATCATCTCGTAGAGGGCCAGGGGGCGGGGCCGATCCGAGACATTCACCAACTGCGCTGTACCGTCCTCGGAAACGTGCCACGTCACCGGAGCAGACAGGATTTCGATGTCCGTGCCGATCTCCTCCGTCACTTCACGATGCGCGCAGGCGAGCCAATCCTCCCCCGCTTCCCGGTGGCCGCCTATCCCCGCATAGAACAGCTCCCCGGGAGGACAGCTGTGTCGGGTGCCGGCCAGAAAGAACAGGTAGCGCCCCGCTGCATCCTGCAGGGCCAGGCCGACGCCGGTTTCCGCGTCCTCCGGTGCGAAGTCCGCGATCGACTGGATCTTGCCCCGAATCTTGCGGCCCTCTCTCAACCACGTCCAGCCGATGATGCCCAGCTGAATCAGCAGGATGACCGACCAGGTGGCGACCTGATTCCAGCTGAACTGCATCTCTCCCATCAGGGTGCCGATCGATGAAGCCACCGCCCAGACAAAAGGCCACACGATCAGGAGATTGGAGGTCAGACGGAAGACGGCGGCGTAACCCACCCCAGTGGCGAGCAGCACGGGGAGCATGGCCGGCGGGTAGGTGCCGACGTGGTACGCGGCGAAGCTCGCGCCGGCCAGCAGAACGCCGGGTACGATGCCGAAGGCGCGGTCGAAGCGCAGCCCGAGCCAACAGAAAACGAAGAAAGGCTCCCACAGAATCACGGCGTTGAACAGCAGGTGGGGCAGCCAGTCGACTCCAGCCGCCGCCTGTCGCAGTCCAAACGACGAGAAGGCCGCAACGGCGATGCCGATGAGCAGGCTTGGAAGCCAGCGCTTCGTGGTTATCCCCAGCTCGCTCAGCGGCTGATTGCGGTGGTAGGTGATCCACCACACCGGAAAAGCCACGTTGAGACCCAGATTCGTGAGCACACCGAACACCAGCACGCCGTCCCATCCGGATGTCAGCAGGTGCGTCGTGACCCAGTAGAGCCCGACCATGGCAATTTCGGTGAGCACTGCGGCCACGGTGTCGATGCTCGGCGACCAGGCGAACCATTGCAGCTTCTTGGCGCTCATCTCAATCCTTGCCTGCCTCTCTGCTGCGAGACGTGGCCAGCCGGATGATCCCGGCAATGACATTCGTCCTGGGCACCCTCTCCATGTAGCGCTTGTACGGATCGCCGAATTTCTCGATGCAGTACTGGTCGGCCTTGAACGAATCCGCGTAGGCAAGGGCCATTGACGGCAGTCCCAGAACCGCGCTGCTCCAATGCCAGGCGATCAGCATGACACCCAGGTTGAGGAGCAGCCAGGCAGTTCCGCCCTGAGGATGGCGCACAACGGAGTAGATTCCGCTGTCTACCAGGGCGGTGGTTTTCATGTAGCTCTGTCCCCTGCCGACGCCGCCCTTTCGGCGGAATTGGATGATGGGCAGGATCCCGAAAACACCGGACGTCCAAACGCATATCCAGCCGATCCATTTGGCCGCCTCGGGGCCGGCTCCGTTCAGGAAGAACGCCAGGATGATCTGTGCGACCGTCAGGACACTGGCAACGGAAGAGAGCAGAAAACGAGGCGCGCCGTAGAGTGTTTCTGTGATGCTGTGCATTTCGATATCTCCGTTTCTTTCTAGATATCAGAGCGCATACCGCGCCCTGCCGATCCGCGGGAATGCCGCGGCGCGGATCAAACCTGAAACGGTGGTGACGCCGAAGGGAAGGATGATCACAAAGAAGTTGAATAGATCTCTCCTGTCCGGACGGCACATGAGCCTGCCGCGGGCTTCACAGTCTCGGCAGCTTGAGTCGCGCCGCCAGGTGCAGGGCAGGATGAGCCCTTCTTTCGCGGTATGCCGTTGAGCCACCAAGGCCCCTCTCCCGATCACGGTATGTCTGGTTCTCTTGGGCGCACGCCGGGTGGTCCACTCACCGCCGTCAGTATACGCCGCGATCCGGCCGATGCCAAACACCCCCGCCTCATTCTGCACCACCGATAAGCCACCGGGCAGTCGTTTGGTTGCGGGTCGCAGACCTACAGCGTGGCCAGACTCTCCGCCATGCCGTTCGGACGATCTGGCCTCTCCTTCACCCAAGAGCAACGACGATCATTCGGTCGCTTGTCTGCTTACTGTAGGGGGTTGCTCGGTAGTCCGCAAAGAACTCGATGTCGCGGTATCCCGCCTCATCGAGGAGGCGCCGGTAGTCGTTCTGAAGCAGTATCTGATACTCGAAGCCGTACTGCCGGCTCTCTTGTCCCTTCTCGGTATGGATCATGTCCAGGACGTGGATCTTCACGCTGCGGGCCCCGTATTCCATCCCGAAGACACGCGAGAAATCGCGTCCTGTGATCACGGGTATGAGCAGCGGCTTCTCCCGCACGGTCCTGTCACTGATGCCTTGACTGATGACGAGTGGACCTTTCGGACGCAGGACCCGTCGGGTGTTCTCGAGCATCTTGACTACGTCGGACCTCTCAAGAAGATGCGGGAGGGAGGTTCCCAGGCATACTACGGCGTCGAACGGATCCGCGAAATGCCGGTGCAGCTCGCGGAAATCCGCTTTCACCAGTGATACGCCGAGGCCGCGCGAAGCAAGGTTGCCGCGGGCGCGAGCAAGCATCGCGTCCGAGATGTCGGACCCGACCACCTCGCAACCCAGACTGCAGAACAACGGCAGGTGCTGAGCTGTGCCGCAAGCGCAGTCGAGGACTCTGTGCACCCCGCGGCTCTCGAACAGGTCGCGAAAGAAAACCTCGATGCTCCCATCCTGGAATTCGCCGAATCTCTCATGGAAGAGATCGTAGAATTCGGCGAACTCGGAATACGGATCGTCCTTCAGGTTTCGCGGACGAGGTTTCATCTCACAGCCGCCGCGTCACTTCGCCGACCGGCTTGCGCGGTCTCGCCTCCGGGTTCTCGTCCGGATAGCCCAGTGACACGGCTGCGACCATTTGACACTCCTCACCCAGCCAGTTGCGCAACTCCTCGTAGGCGTAGAAGATGTCGCAGATCCACAGAGAGCCAATGCCCATGTCCTGCGCGGCCAGAAGCATGTTTTGGATCGCCGCGCCTATGGACTGGACGTTGACTGCGTCCATGAACATCTGCCCGATCGAATGTGCCAGCCACGGATGGGTGCCGTCCACGTTGAAGATGAAGACCGTGACCGGAGCCTGTTCCATGATGGCGGCCGATCCCTGGCTGCTGCCGAGATCTTCGCCTCTGTCTTTCGCTTTGGCTATCCCCTTCCGCATGAGGCGGACCATCTCCGCGCGTTTTTCGCCCTTGACGACAACGAACCGCCATGGTTGCCGGTTCTTGCCCGAAGGAGCCTGGATCGCCGCCGCCAGGACGGCCTCGACCGCGTCGTCGGGCAGAGGAGTGTCTTTGAACCTCCGAATGCTCCTCCGCGCAGCAATCGCCTCCAGCGTGTTCATCTCCACGTCCTCCTTTCACGGCAATCGACGCTTTTTCGCGGCGCGTGTGCTTCTATATTCGTTCCCATGCCCGTATCCGGCAAGAGCAGGGCACAGCGAAAGACGGCGCTGGGCCGTCTGCGGGTCGCGGCCGGCGGCGGCTCGGCCGCCCCCGGGTGAT
>Ga0272441_10005975_pt1 | contig 20741 bp, 26 predicted proteins | sample SSMProp6N_FD_193582 | JGI IMG/M metagenome (GOLD analysis project Ga0272441, IMG submission 193582) | Marine sediment archaeal communities from Little Sippewissett salt marsh, Falmouth, MA, United States - SSM-Prop-6N | ecosystem: Environmental > Aquatic > Marine > Wetlands > Sediment ...
CGAAGTAAGGGGGTTATGCGTGGCATGGACCGTGCTTCATGCGGGGCACGGACCACGCCTTGACCGTAGCCGCTCGTGTGGTATTATGGGGGGCGCTTCTAGCACTCGAAACAGGAGAGTGCTAACAGCGACGGTCTCGGAAACGATGCAGTTCAACCGATAGCGGAAGCACCAGGAGGAGCAGACATGGCAAGCGCGAAAATCAAGCCCATGGCCGATCGGGTGGTCATTGAGCCTCTCGAAGAGACGGAAGAGATGCGGGGTGGGCTCTACATTCCGGACACGGCCAAGGAGAAGCCGATGCAGGGTACGGTCGTCGCGGTGGGACCGGGCCGGCGCACCGATCAGGGTGAACTGATCGAGGTCGAGCTCAAGAAGGGCGACAGGATCCTGTACGGCAAGTACTCGGGCACAGAAGTCACGGTGGACGGCAACGAGTACCTCATCGTCCGCGAGTCGGACGTCCTGGCGGTTCTCGGCTAAATCGGCGACGGAAGAACAAACGAAGCGATCCAGAGGTCGATCGCTCCATTTCTAGAGGAGTTCAATCAAGATGGCCAAGGAACTTGAATTCGAGACTGAGGCGCGCGCCCGGCTCAAGGTCGGCGTCGACAAGCTCGCCAGGGCCGTAAAGGTCACGCTGGGCCCGAAGGGCCGGAATGTCGTCATCGAGAAGAAATTCGGCAGCCCGACGATCACCAAGGACGGGGTCACCGTCGCGAAGGAAGTCGAGCTCGACGATCCGGTCGAGGATCTCGGCGCGAAGATGGTCAAGGAAGTCGCCACGAGGACTTCCGACAACGCGGGTGACGGCACCACTACGGCGACGATTCTCGCCCAGGCGATCTTCACGGAGGGACTGAAGAGCGTCACGGCCGGCGTGAACCCGATGGCTCTGAAGCGGGGCATCGAAGGCGCCGTCGAGAACGTGGTCGGCCAGCTGGCCGACATGGCGGTGGAGACGAAGGGCAAGAAGGAAATCGCCCAGGTCGCCACGATTTCGGCCAATAGCGATTCCGTGATCGGTGATCTGATCGCCGACGCCATGGAGAAGGTCGGCAAGGACGGAGTCATTACGGTCGAGGAGGCCAAGGGTCTCGAGACGACGCTCGAGACGGTGGACGGTATGCAGTTCGACCGTGGCTATCTCTCGCCCTACTTCGTCACCGATCCGGAGAAGATGGAGGCCGTGCTCGAGGATCCCCTCATCCTGATCCACGACAAGAAGATCTCGTCGATGAAGGACCTCCTCCCGGTGCTCGAGAAGGTGGCCCAGATGGGCAAGCCGCTCATGATCATCTCCGAGGACGTAGAGGGAGAAGCCCTTGCCACGCTGGTCGTCAACAAGCTGCGTGGGACCCTCAAGGTCGCAGCCGTCAAGGCGCCTGGTTTCGGCGATCGCAGGAAGCAGATGCTCCAGGACATCGCGATCCTCACCGGCGGACAGGTGATCAGCGAGGAGCTCGGCTTCAAGCTGGAGAATGCGGTCGTCAGCGATCTCGGCTCTGCGAAGCGCATCGTGATCGACAAGGACGACACGATCATCGTGGATGGAGCAGGGGACACGGACAAGATCAAGGGCCGGATCAGCGAGATCCGCGTCGCGATCGACAAGTCCACGTCGGACTATGATAAGGAAAAGCTGCAGGAGCGGCTCGCCAAGCTGGCCGGTGGCGTCGCCATCATCAACGTCGGCGCAGCGACCGAGACCGAGATGAAGGAGAAGAAGGCTCGGGTCGAGGACGCGCTGCATGCGACGCGGGCGGCCGTCGAAGAGGGCATCGTCCCGGGCGGTGGTGTCGCGCTGCTGTGGGCGCAGAAGGCGCTGGACAGCCTGAAGCGGAAGGACTCGGACGAGCAGATCGGCGTGCAGATCGTGCGGCGGTCGCTCGAGGAGCCGCTTCGGCAGATCGCGCAGAACGCGGGAGCCGAGGGCGCCATCGTCGTCGAGCGTGTCCGCGAGAAGAACTCGCTCAACTGGGGCTACAACGCCCAGACTGATGAGTACGAGGATCTGGTGAAGGCCGGTGTGATCGACCCGACCAAGGTCACGCGCACGGCACTCCAGAACGCCGCGTCCATCGCGGGACTGCTTCTCACGACGGAGTGTGTGGTGGTCGACAAGCCGGAGAAGGAAGCCGGTATGCCGGCCATGCCGGGTGGTGATATGGGTGGCATGTACTAAACGCTCGATGCACGAGGGCGTAGGGTGGAGACGGCCCGATCGAATGATCGGGCCGTCTTTGCGTTGCACCGGCTCTCTGCCGCATTCCGCTCAGTCCGCCTCTTCCGCATCCAACCTGCACAGCCTCAAATACCAGCCAAGCACGGTGCCGCCCACGATACCTCCGCCGATGACGATCTCCGGTGTGAGGTGGGCTCCCGCGAGCCATACCGGACCGACCTGCGACGCGGCGAGCCAGGTCGCAAACCCGACGATCAACCCGGCCGCGGCGCCCGTGCGCCCATTCCATCCCACATGGAACAGGTTGGCCAGGGCGGAGGCGAACATGCCGAGGACGGCGGACACGGCGAGGTGAACGGCGGTGTACGCCGCGAGGCGGCCTCCCTGCGAGAGGCTGGCGAGAGCCTCCAGCAGAGTCTCGCCTTGCTTCGCGTTCGCGCTATCCAGGCTGAAGGCGGCCTCCAGCAGGGATCGGCTCAGGAAGAGCGGTGTCGAGAAGGGCGCGAGGCGCACGAGATCGAGGACGAAAAAGAACGCGGCGACCGCCATCCCGGCCAAGAGGCCGGCCTGCACACCCCATCGTCCTCGCGTACGGAGTTTCACTCGGTTGCCTCGGGTCGAAGGCTGCTCCCGCCGCGGTGCGGCAGGATGGCCACAACGTGGGCCAGGCCCCGGTTCGCGTCAAACCTGCAGGCTGCAAAACCTACCGACGTTGCCCGGGGGCACTCTGCGCCGTATCTAGACAAACTGTTCGAACGATGAATCGGTCATTCGCCGGAAAGCGAGCCATGAACAAGACGTGCTCGACATGCGTCGCCTGTGCCCGGACCTCGGACGACGTGCCGATCGTGCGCATCGAGTACCAGGGTGCGGTGATCGGAATCTGCCCGCAGCACCTCCCTATACTCATTCACGACCCGACGAGTCTGGCGGGGCGCCTGGCCGGTGCGGAGTCGATGCGGGCGGCCGACCACCATGATTGATCACCGGTGAGTCAGGAATCGCCAAGGGCCGGGCATCGGTACCTGCCACGCTGGTTGCTCGTCGGGGTAGGGGTCGTGTCCGTCGGATTGGGAACGCTGGGTATCTTCGTGCCGCTGTTGCCCACGACCCCTTTTCTGTTACTGGCCGCAGCCTGTTTCGTCCGGAGTTCGGACCGACTGCACCATTGGCTCATGAATCACCGAGTGTATGGCCCGGTCATTCGCGGCTACCGCGAGCACCGGGCGCTGCCGGCGAGCAGCAAGGTTACGATCCTCGTGTTCACCTGGACGGCGATCCTGTCCAGCGTCCTTATACTGACCCACCCCATGCGCTTCGTCCTTCTCGCGCCGGCTATTGGAGCGACGTGGATGATGATCCGAATGCCGACGTTGGACCCGGCGCTCCTGAGGTCGGACGGCGTCGCGGAAGCAGACGGCGACGCTCCCTGAGGCGTCTCAAACGTCCCCGCCGGCCAGAACCCGTAGTCGTAGGCGCCACGCCCATAGAATAGGGCAAGCAGGGGCATTGGCATGGCCTCGGACCCGTCGCACATTGACATACGCTCAACCACTCTGAGTACGCCGAGGAGGTCAATGGGGAAGCGAAGGCCCTTCTCCGGTCCCAGCATCTATGATGCGCGAGTCGCTGCCGGGCTGTCCGCGGCTCTGTGGCGGGCACGTCGCGCGCCCGGGCATCGAGGAGAAGTCCCGATGCCGATCGACGTCGCGTCAGACCGGCTCGTGGTTCTGTCGGACATGCACCGGGGCAAGCGGGACAGAGCAGACGACTTTCGCCGCTGTGAGTCGGCCTACACCCGCGCTCTCGCTTACTACGACCGCGAGCGCTACACGCTGGCGCTGCTCGGTGACGTCGAGGAGTTGTGGAAGAGCCGGGTCGATTCGGTCATCGCGGCCTATGAGGACGTGTACGCTGCCGAATCTTCCTTCCACGCCGACGGTCGCCTGATCCGCTTCTGGGGAAACCACGACGAGGAATGGGCTTCTCCAGCTGCCGTGCGACATGAACTCGGCCCCGCGCATCCTGGAAGACCACTCGAAGTCAGGGAGTCGCTGCTGCTCGACGTGCGGTTGGGAGACCGCAGCCTGGGCGGCCTGTTCCTGGTCCATGGACACCAGGGAACTGGAATGAGCGATGGTCTCGCGTTCCTGGCCCGGTTCACGGTGCGGTTCGTGTGGAAGCCCATCCAGCATCTGACGGCCGTGTCTCGAAATACGCCCTCCAAGAATCGGAAGGTCCGGGAGAGACATCACCGGGCCATGCGACGCTGGGCGGAGGGACACGAGAATCTCCTGCTGATCGCCGGGCACACGCATCGCCCGGTGTTCGCGTCGGTCGCGATCGTAGACGAGCTGGAGCGGAGACTCGGCCTCGACATGGAGGAGATCCGTAATCGAGCGGAGGACCAGGTGTTCTGGGACGAGATCGTGTCGGACTGCACGGACCGGGGCTGGCTCGGTGACGAGGCGCCGTGCGGGCCACCGCGCGAGGATGAATCGCCGGCCCCAAACCTGTTCAATTCGGGATGTTGCTGCTTCCAGGATGGGCGGATCACCGGGATCGAACTGGCCGACGGGCAGATTCGACTCGTCCTGTGGGGGGGCGAGATGACGGAGGGACGGCGCGTGCTTGCCCGGGCGGACCTGGAAGCCGTCTATGATCGAATGTCACTGGCCGCAGGTGCGGCCGGAAACGCATCCCGTTAGCGGAGGTGAACGTGAACCGATCCTTGCTGTTCGCTCTCTCCTGCGTCGTAGCGCTCGCGTGTCAGGCTGAGGTGCCGCAGGACACGCCGGGCGCTGATGGTTATCTCGACTACTCGAGCCGTGACGATGTATTGAGTGGAGGGGCGCGGTTGATTCCGATCGAGACGCCGGTGGGCACCTTCAACGTTTGGACGAAGCGAATCGGGAATCACCCGACGATGAAGGTGCTTCTCCTGCACGGAGGCCCGGGAGCCACCCACGAGTACCTCGAGGCCTTCGACAGCTACTTCCCGAACGCCGGGATCGAGTACTACTACTACGACCAGCTGGGCTCCAACTTCTCGGACCAGCCTGATGATCCGTCCCTGTGGGAGGTCGGCCGCTTCGTGGAGGAGGTGGAACAGGTTCGTCAGGCGCTCGGCCTCGGGCCGGACAATTTCTATCTGTACGGACAGTCCTGGGGCGGAATACTGGCCATCGAGTATGCGCTGAAGTACCAGGATCACCTCAAGGGCCTGATCATCTCGAACATGATGTCCAGCGGGCCGGCCTACAACGCGTACGCCAACGACGTGCTCAAGCCGGCCATGGACCCGGAGGCGCTGGCCGAGCTCGAGGCGTTCGAGGCGGCTGAGGACTTCGGAAACCCCAGGTACGTTGAGCTCCTGATGGAGCAGCACTACGTGCATCACGTCCTCCGCATGCCGCTCGAAGACTGGCCGGAGCCCGTGAATCGCTCGTTCTCCAAAATCAATCCGGACATCTACGTGATGATGCAGGGTCCCAGTGAGCTCGGACTGCGTGGAACGCTGGAGGAATGGGATCGCTCAGCCGATCTGTCGGAGATCCAGACCCCCACGCTGGTGATCGGGGCCCAATACGACACGATGGATCCGGCGCACATGGAGTGGATGGCCGGGCAGTTTCCCAACGGCAGCTACCTCTACTGTGAGAACGGCAGTCACCTGGCTCCCTACGACGATCAGGAGACCTATTTTCAGGGGCTGATCGAGTTCGTGAAGAAGGTGGACGACCAGTCACTTTGAACCCGCTCTGCCGGCCGACCTCGGCCCGGCCTGGAGTCAAGCGATGAGAATCACGGTCTTGGGAGCCGGTATGGTGGGGCACGCAATGGTCCTGGATCTGGCCCGCGACGGAGAGCACGAGGTCGAGGCCGTCGATCGAGACGGCTCGGCGCTGAAACGACTGGCTGGAACCGATGGCGTCCGTACCCGCGTGGCCGACCTCGGCCGGCCGGAGACCGTTCGGGATGTGGTGGCGGAAGCGGACCTGGTGATCAACGCCGTGCCGGGCTTCATGGGATTCGAGACGCTTCGGGCGGTGATCGAGGCGGAGCGGGACGTCGTGGATATCGCCTTTTTTCCTGAGGACCCATTCCTTCTGGACGACCTGGCGCGCGAGCGGCAGGTAACCGCCGTCGTCGACTGTGGAGTGGCGCCCGGCCTCTGCAACGTGACGCTCGGCTACCTCGACACCCGTCTGGACAGAATCGACAGCTACCGCTGCTACGTCGGCGGACTGCCGAAACAGCGCACCTGGCCGTTCGAGTACAAGGCCTGCTTCTCGCCGGCGGATGTGCTCGAAGAGTACACCCGGCCAGCGCGCCTGGTGGAGAACGGGCTGGAGGTGGTTCGACCGGCCCTCTCCGGTCGGGAGCTCATCGATTTTCGCGGCATCGGCACGCTGGAGGCCTTCAACACGGACGGCCTCCGCTCACTGGTCCGAACGATGGACATCCCGGACATGAAGGAGATGACGCTCCGATACCCGGGACATGCCGAACTCATGCAGGTGTTCAGGGACACGGGCTTCCTGGACGAGGAGCCGCTCGACGTGGGCGGGCAGACCGTCGTTCCCAGGGACCTTACGTCCGCGATCATCTTCGAGCACTGGAAGCTGGGGGAGGGAGAAGAAGACCTCACGGTGATGCAAGTGATCGTGCAGGGGCAGCTCGACGGAAAAGCGGTTACCCATACGTACGACTTGCTGGATTCCTACGACCCTGCGACCGGCACCACGTCGATGGCCCGCACGACGGGGTACACGTGCACGGTGGTCGCTCGGCAGGTAGCGAAGGGCCTGTTCCGCAGGCCGGGAATCAACCCGCCGGAATTCGTGGGCCGCACGGAGGGTTGTCACGCCGACTTGCTCGAAGGGCTCGCCAAAAGGAACATTCAGTGGGAGTGTACGATAACCGAGTCTTGAGTAGCGGCCCGAAAGAGACTTCGATCCATGGATGTCCGAAGCCTGCGCCAGACCAGCGATGACAGCTTCGCCGGGGCCATACGCATGGCCCTTGGCGCGCTGTTCCTGATGACGGGCGTGATGAAGTTGGCCGTCCCCATGCTGGGAGAGGCCTTCTCCGGACAGCTGGTCGCTTCGGGGATTCCGATGGTCTGGCTCGCGAAATGGGTCGTCCCCATTGTCGAGATCGCCGCGGGACTGGCGTTGATGGTGGGGACTTTCACTCGCATCGTCGCACTCGTGATCATTGGCATCATGTCCGTCGCAGCGTATGTGCACGTGGTGGTGGACGACCCCTCCATGTTTCCGCTTCAGCCAAACGAACCCGTGGTACCGCTCGCGGTCATGGCCATGGCGGCCTACCTGGTCTGGCGGGGGGGTGGAAGCGGCAGCGTGGACCTCAGGGACTGCCCGCGGAGTGGCTGACTCCTGGCGGAGCCCGTGTTAGGTTCCGCTCTCGCCGCAGACTCACAATCAGATTCCACGGAGCCGGTTCCCGATGGCAGACAACCCGACTCGCCCCGCTGCGCCACAGGTGCAGATCAACGCGAACGACGAGGTCGCGCGAGGCCGGTACAGCAACAATATGCTGGTCACGCACACCAGGGAGGAGTTCATCCTGGACTTCCTTCTCAGCGCTCCCAACGGAACCCAGCTGGTCTCCCGTGTGATGGTGAGTCCGGGGCACATGAAGCGCATCCTCTCGGCCCTCGTCGACAACATGCAGAAGTACGAAGCCAACTACGGTGAGGTGATCGCGCCTGAGGGCGGTCACCCCCAGTTCCACTGACCCGTGCGCTTTCGCGTCTATATCGCGATGAGCCTCGACGGCTACATCGCGACCCCGGACGGAGCGGTCGACTGGCTGGAGCCCTTCTTCGACGCGGACTACGGCTACGAGTCGTTCATCCGGGAGATCTCCTGCGCCGTCATGGGCAGGATTACGTATGAGCAGGTGTTGGACTTCGGTGAGTGGCCGTATCCCGATCACGATGTCTACGTTCTCAGCCACGCCCCGATCGACGGCATGCCCGAGCGCGCCTTCCCCTGGAGCGGGACGCCCCGGGAGCTGGCCGCGCACCTCGCGGACCGCGATCTCGAGGGAGACTGCTGGCTGATCGGCGGCGGACAGGCCATTCGCGAGTTCGAGCGCCTCGGCGCGGTCGACGAGTACGAGGTGTTCGTGATGCCGGTCTGGCTCGGGGCAGGTGTTCCCCTCTTTCCCGCACCATTTCCGGCGGGAGAGCTGGAACTCCGGGACGTCACGGCATGGGAGAACGGTGTCGTCCGCCTGCTGTATGGACGGCTCGGCGAGGACCCGATGAGTCTCGAGGAAGAGTGAACATGGTACCGCCTCGCGCAGCTCTACTGGTAATCGACGTGCAGAAGGGCTTTGACGGCCCAGGCTGGGGAGCTCGCAACAACCCCGAGGCGGAGAGCGTCATCGCCAGCCTCCTCGAGGCCTGGAGGGCGGCTGGCTGGCCCGTGGTCCACGCCCAGCATGTCTCGGTCGAGCCGGGGTCGGCGCTGGGACCGGGACAGCCCGGAGTCGAAATCAAGCCGCAGGCGGAGCCCAGGGAAGGGGAGCCACTGTTTCAGAAGAGCGTCAACAGTGCCTTCATCGGCACCGGGCTGGAAGACCACCTGCGGTCGGAGGGGGTCGAGTCCCTGGTCATGGTGGGCCTGACCACCAATCACTGTGTCTCGACGACCGCCCGTATGGCCGGGAACCTGGGGTTCGAGACCTTCGTTGTCGCAGACGCCACGGCCACGTTCGATCGCGCTGGACCCGACGGAGTCTCCCACCCCGCAGAACTCGTTCACGCGGTCTCGCTGGCCAACCTGCACGGGGAGTTCGCTGTGGTCGTGCAGTCCAGCGAAGTGCTGTCCGCGTTGGAGCCATGGCGGACTGAGAATACTTAAGAAAATGGATAATATTGTATGCCATAAAATCAATACGCTATTCAATTTGTAGCTGTTATACTCTCCACGCTGAGCTGCGCGGTGCAGGCCGAGAAGGCGCAGGCGCGTGCGCGGCGGAGGTATGCGCGGCAGGCGGAATCACCCATTGCATCGAGAGAACCATGAAAGAGAAGAGCATCGAACTGCTGAACGGAGTGGTGGCGGACGAGCTTTCGGCCATTCACCAGTACATGTACTTCCATTTCCATTGCGACGACCAGGGATACGATCTCCTTGCGGGTCTGTTCAAGAAGACGTCGATCGACGAAATGTTGCACGTCGAAGTAGCGGCGGAGCGTATCCTCTTCCTGGGCGGCGATGTCGAGATGAGGCCGTCGCACGAGGTGAAGAAGATCACTGACGTGCGAGAGATGTTGGTACAGGCCCGAAAGATGGAGGAGGAGAGCGTCGCGGAGTACAACGAGTGGGCCAACATCGCCTCGCACAACAACGATGCTGGGACTCGGAAGGTCTTCGAGGAACTGGTCGCCGACGAAGAGCGGCACTTCGACCAGTATGACCAGGAGATCGACAATCTCGACCGCTTCGGAGAGAAATACCTGGTCCTGCAATCGATCGAACGCAGCAAGGCCGTGTCCGGCCAAGGAGCATAGATCATGGATCTGGGAGCGTTTTCCGTCAGTCTGACCGTGAAGGATCTCGCGGCTTCCAGGGCCTTCTACGAAAAACTCGGCTTCGAGGTGACAGGCGGGGCCGAGGAACACAATTACCTGATCCTGGTGAACCAGGGCACGGTAATCGGCCTGTTCCAGGGAATGTTCGACAGGAACATACTTACCTTCAACCCCGGCCTCGCGGGGCCGGACATGGAGCAGCTCGGCGAGTTCACCGACGTGAGAGAGATCCAGAGATCGCTGAAGAGCGAGGGCATCGAGCTCACGGAAGAGGCCGACGAGAGTACGAGCGGCCCGGCGCACATCGCATTCCTCGATCCGGACGGCAATCCGATCCTGATCGACCAGTTCTTCTAGGGCGGACTGAGGAGATGGAGTGGACCAGGCAACCTCTTTTCGAATAGCCGCGGTGCAGGCGAGCTCGGTATTCCTCGATCTCGAAGCGTCTCTCGAGAAAGCATGTGGCCTGATTCGGGAGGCAGCCGACGGAGGGGCTCGGCTCGTCGTGTTTCCGGAGGCCTTCCTGCCAGGCTATCCGATCTGGGTCTGGTTCATTCCGGGCGGACACACGCACCCCCTCCGCGAACTGTACACCGAACTCCACGCGAACTCGGTTTCGATTCCAGGTCCTGCGACCGAGGTGCTCGGAGCCGTCGCCGCGGAGTGCGATATCACGGTGGCTGTAGGGGTAAACGAGCGTAACTCGGAGTCAAGCGATTCCACGCTGTTCAACACGCTCCTGTATATCGGATCGGACGGTTCGGTCCTGGGTCAGCACCGCAAGCTGGTGCCGACGACCGCCGAGAAGCTGGTGTGGGGGCGGGGCGATGGCAGCGACCTCGCGGTGTACGAGCTTCCGTTCGCACGCCTGGGAGGGCTCATCTGCTGGGAGAACTACATGCCGCTGGCTCGATACGCTCTCAGCGCGTGGGGCGCCCAGCTCCACGCCGCTCCCACCTGGGACCGGGGCGAGCCGTGGCTGTCCACCATGCGGCACGTGGCGAAGGAGGGCCGGGTATTCGTGCTCGGCAGCTGCCAGGCGTTTCACCTGGACGACATACCCGACCGCTATGCCTTCAAGGAGAAGTACCTCGGAGCCATGGAAGGATGGCTGAATCCGGGGGGGACCGTCATCGTCGATCCGGACGGAAAGGTCGTAGCCGGTCCCGCGGACCAGGAAGAGACGATCCTCTACGCCGACGTCGGGCCGGACCAACTGGTGGGGCCGCGCTGGCAGATCGACGTGGCCGGCAACTACGCACGCCCCGATGTGTTCGAACTCCGAGTGCACCGCCGTCCGACCCCCGCTCTGACGATCGTCGAGCCGGAGGACGAAGTCTATCCCCAGGATGATCTTGCCGGCAGACCAGAGTGACATCCGGCGCGCCTGGCGGAACTCGGCCGGGTTCTTCGTTTAGGTTCAGGTCATGCGAGTGTACGAACTGAGCCGCGTTCTCTCCGTCACGATGTTGGTCCTGGCGGCGTTTCTGCCGCCCGTGGCCCGGCCGCTGCTTGCACAGGGGGCGGCTTCCGGCCAGCCGGAAGGCGTCGAGACGGCTGCCATGGACTCGCTGACCGGGTCCCTGGTCGGTCCGCCGCCGCCTCCCCTGTTTCACGCCGCTCGCATGGCGCGCATGCTCGCTGAAGCGGAGGGCATGAGCGCCCTTACCAGCCTGATCGTGGCCCGGCGGGACAGCGTGCTGGTGGAGAACTACTATCGGGGCCTCCGCCCGTCTCAGACGATCAACGTCAAGTCGGTCTCGAAGACGCTGCTGTCGCCGATGGTGGGGATCGCACTGAGGGACGGCCTCCTGGACGGCGTGGACCAGCCGCTCTCCGAGCTTCTCCCGGACTACTACGAGATCCTGGCTCAGAGGGGCTCGCTCGACCCGCGCAAGGAAGATATCGAGCTCAGGCACGTCCTGAGCATGCGAACCGGCATCGAGACGGCATCCTTCGGGAACTACGGTGCGTGGGCCGCGTCACCGGACTGGGCGTACGACCAGTTGCGACGCCCCATGATCTGCGATCCCGGCGACTGCCACGAGTACTCCACGGGAAACACGCACCTCCTGTCCGTGATCCTGACCCGGCGCTCGGGGAAGAGCCTCCGCCGATACATGCTCGATGAACTGTTCCGGCCCATGGGGATCGGCCTCGGTGAATGGGATCGAGATCCGCAGGGCCGATACCTCGGTGGTAACAACATGTCCCTGCGACCGCGCGACATGCTGAAGTTCGGTCAGCTGTACGCCAACGGGGGGCGTTTCGAGGGGCAACAGCTGGTGCCGGAGGACTGGATCACGGCGTCCTGGCGACCGACCGGGTCTTCGCCCTGGAACGGTCACGGATACGGGTATCTGTGGTGGATGCGTCGCTGGGGTGGCGAGCGGGCGTACTTCGCCTGGGGGTACGGCGGCCAGTTCATCGTGGTCGTGCCTCGTCTCGACCTGGTGATCGTAGCGACATCCTCACTGCGGGCGCGCGAGCGCGGACACACTCGGCGCATGTGGCGCTTCTTCGACCGGTACGCGGTTCCGACGTTCAAGGTCGGTTGGGGGGCGGAGTCCAGGGACGAAGGCCTGCGATGACGTACTTCCGGTTCGCCTGCTGGGTGCCCGCGGTGGCATGGCTCTACGCGCGCAGTGTCGTCGATCGCTACGACGGCTGGGGCGCCTGGGCGGCGGCCCCGTTGCTCCTCCTTCCGGTGGCTCTGAGTGCCCTGTTCGTAGGGGTCGGATTGCTGATCATCGGCCGTTCGGGAACCGGCCACCCGGCCGTCTGGGACTGGATCGCGATCGGGGTGTCCTCCCTGCCCCTGTTGTGGATCGCTCTGCGACTGGTCACGTCGTAGCTTCACTCGTCGTGCCGACACTATGTCCACTTTCTGACCGGGAGGCCGGTGTTGAAGTGGTTGGCCTGGGCCGCTGTCGCGGCGGTCGTCCTGGTGGTGCTGGACCGCCTGCTCCTCGGGCTCGAAGCGAAGGGCCGGATCTTCTATCGCCGGACTCGCGGAGTTCGCGGTGGCGCCATGTACCACGCGCAGGAGCTCGATTCGATCTTCAACCCGGGCATGCAGCACGTACAGGAAGCGCACGTGAGGCAGGAGCAGGAAGAGGACGAGTCGGGCGATCCCCCGGTTCTCGAACGAGAGGAGCGGGAGTGACCGGCAGGGCCCGGCCCCTGATCTACTTTTCCGCCTCGATCAGTGGCGGCCGGGACGATGCCCCCAGGTACGAGGCTCTGATCTCGGCCCTTGCCCAGCATGGTTCGGTCCTCACCGAGCACATTGGCAGTCCTGACCTCTCGGATGGTGGAGAGGCTGGCCTTGGCGATGCAGGGATCTACGCCCGTGACCTCGAGTGGCTGCGGGAGGCGGACGTCGTGATCGCGGAGGTAACCACCCCGTCGCTCGGTGTGGGATACGAGGTCGCGCGCGCGGCCGTCATGGGCAAGCCGGTGGTCGGCCTGTTCCGGCCAGAATCAGGGCGTCGCCTGTCGGCCATGATCCGTGGCAACCCGGCCGTACACGTCCTCGAGTACGGCTTGGCCGATGACCTTGAGGAGGTGGCCCGGCGAGCCATGGCGACGGCCGGGCTGGAGGGCGTGAAGTGAGGCGCGGTCTCGTCTGGACCGGCGTCATCCTGGCTGCTGCAGCTCTGGATCTCGGGGCCCGGTTCGCGCTCGGCCAACGCAGGCGCCGGACACCGAGCCCGAATGGCTTCAAGCGACTCGCTGGAGGAAACCGCACGTGAAACCTGACAGCATCCCTTGGACTCCGAGCGCCGTTCTTCTTCTCTCCGCTCTGCTGATCACCGCTTCGCCGGCGGACGCGCAGGAGGAGGCAGCCCCGGACCTTCGTGCAATCGTCGCGATGGAAGAGAGCGACCTGGCGGGAGTCGTCGGCCGCTACTCGGCGGACCGCGAGGTCCTTCTGCGCCGCTGGGACGTGGCATACTCGCCGGATCGGCGACAGCGACTGCGCACGTTCTACGAAGGGTGGTTGCAGCAGCTCGACGAGATCGAAATGGGAGGGCTCGGTCTGGAGGGGCGCATCGACCACGTCCTCCTCCGGTCGGAACTGCGCTACGAACTCGAATTGCTGGAGCGCGAAGGCCAACGCGCGAAGGAGCTGCAGAGCCTCGTGCCATTCATCCCCACGATCGCGTCCTTGCAGGAGGCTCGTCGAGATCTGGCACCCGTCGATCCGCGAGAGGCCGCCGTCGCTCTCCAGGCGCTCGCGGACGAGGTCGAAGGCCTGCAGACCGGCTTCGAAACTTTGCTCGACGCCACGGCGGGGGAGGCGACTGTTCCCTCGCCGATCGTCGCGCTCCGTGCGGCGCGGGCCATCAACTCACTCCGCCGCGATCTCGAGCACTGGTACGGCCACTACGCCGGCTACGATCCACTGTTCACATGGTGGGTGGAGTCCCCCTACTCGGCGGTCGACTCGCTGTTGGCCGGCTACGTCGACTTCGTGCGGGAGCGTCTCGTGGGCGTCGAGGCCGGAGGCGACGAGCCGATCGTGGGTGATCCGATAGGAGCGGACGGCATGCGGTCGGATCTCGAGCACGAGATGATCGCCTACACGCCCGAGGAGCTGATCGCGATCGGCGAGAGGGAATTCGCCTGGTGCGAGGCCGAGATGGTGCGTGCGTCTCGCGACATGGGCTTTGGGGACGATTGGCACGCCGCCCTGGAGCACGTCAAGACGCTTCACGTGGACCCCGGGGAGCAGCCGGACCTGGTGCGCGATCTCGCGTGGGAGGCCGTGGCCTTTCTCGAGGCGCGCGACCTCCTGACCATCCCGCCGCTCGCCGAGGAGGTGTGGCGCCTCGAGATGATGTCACCGGAGATGCAGAAGATCGCCCCGTTCTTCCTCGGCGGAGAAGTGATCCAGGTCTCGTTTCCGACCGACGGTATGGCGCACGAGGACAAGTTGATGAGCATGCGGGCGAACAACGTCCACTTCTCCCGCGCCACCGTTCACCACGAGCTCATTCCGGGGCACCACCTGCAAGGCTTCATGACGCGGCGGTACAACCCGCACCGCAGGGTGTTCGGCACGCCCTTCTGGGGAGAGGGCTGGGCCCTGTACTGGGAGATGCGGCTGTGGGACCTGGGATTCCCCGCCACGGCGGAAGATCGCATGGGAATGCTGTTCTGGAGGAAGCACCGTGCTGCCCGGATCATCTTCTCCCTCAAATTCCACCTCGGGGAGATGACGCCGGACCAGGCGATCGACTTCCTGGTTGACGGGGTGGGTCACGAACGGGCCAGCGCGACGGCCGAGGTGAGGAGATCGTTCAACGGGTCGTACTCTCCGCTGTACCAGGCCGCGTACATGATCGGTGGCATGCAGATACTAGCTCTTCATTCTGAGTTGGTCGAAACGGGCCGGATGACGGAGCGAGAATTCCACGACGCGATCCTCCAGGGTGGGACGATGCCCATCGAGATGGTCCGAGCCCGGCTTACGGGCGAGGCCCCGACCCGGGACTTCGTGGCTTCCTGGGAATTCGATGAGTCCAACTGAAGCCGGGGTCGCAGCGGATTCGCCGGTCGCTAGATTGTGCGGATCATGAACGATCTATTGCCCGAGGCCCGTCGCTACTCGGAGGAGGAAATCGCCCTCATCCTGCGGCGGGCTACCGAGATGCAGCGTGCCGAGCCCACCGCGCCGGATCCGGCCGGGTTGACCATGGCCGACCTGGAGGAGATCGCTGCCGAAGCCGGCATCGATCCCGGAATGCTGCGCCAGGCGGCGAGCGAGCTGAACGCCCAATTGCCTGCTACCCTGGGAAGCCGGCTTGCCGGCGCGCCGACGGCCGTCGCGATCGAACGGGTAATCGAGGGAGAGATGCCCGTCGAGCGTCTCGAGGAGCTCGTGCCCACCATCGTGGCCGCCACTCCCGGACGCGGCACCGCGAGCGCTGTCGGCCGGTCGCTGACGTGGAGTTCGCAGGAAGGATCCAACCTCACCGAGCAGCAGGTGCTGGTCTCGTCTCAGAACGGTCAGACCCTGATCCGGGTCGAGCAGAGCTACTCCGGGCTCGCCGCGGGTTGGTTCGGCGGCATCATGGGTGGAGTCGGCGGTGGCGTCGGCTTCGGTCTTGGCGGAGCTCTCTCGGCGACCCTCGGTCTAGGTGCTGGCCTCGTGGCATTCCCGCTAGCGGCCATCGCGGGCTCCTTCTTCATGGCGCGCTCCATCTATTCCTCGCAAGTGCGGAGTCGGCAGGATACAGCCCGGGCGCTGATCGACAGACTGGCGAGGCAGGTCGAGGCCGCGATCGCCTCCACCCGTCCGGCTATCGATGCGGCCGTGCCGGGAGCGCCAGCGCCTGGAGCGGCTGACGAAGCCCCGCAGAACGACTGACAGACGTGTACGCGAAAGGAGAAGAGCCGTGTACCGAATCAGGGTGACAGGGTTGGCCTGTGCTCTTTCCATGCTTCTGACGGCCCCGGCGCTGGCCCAGACGGACGAGAGCGCAGAGGACCTTCGTTCCGTAGAGCAGGTGGTTCGGGACGTGTACGACCTGGTTTCCTGGACGGACGGGAACACGCCTGACTGGGAGGTCGTACGCGACGTGTTCGTCCCGGAGGCGATCGTGGTGCTTCGGTATCCACCGGATCTCAAGGTCATGAGCGTCGACGGCTTCCTGCTGGACTGGCTCCGTTTCGAGAATCAACTGGCGGCCGCCAGTGTGAACGGGTTTCAGGAAACGGTTACCTCGGCCGAGACGACCGAGTTCGGAGACGTCGCCCACGTGAGTGTGGTGTACGAGTCCAGCATCCCCGGTACCGCACGGCCGGCGCGACCGGGCGTGGATCTGTGGTCGCTGATACGCGTCGATGGCCGGTGGAAGGTCGTGTCCGTGGTCAACGAGCTTCCGCGCGACGACCTCCCGGTGCCGAGCTTCGGCGACTGATGCGGGCCTGCGCCATTGTCTGGGACTATGACGGAACGCTGGTAGACTCCCGCCATCGGAACCTGAGCGTCAACCGATCCATCATCGAGGGTCTCACCGGGCGGTCCTGGGACGATTTCGAGACTCTCCATTCGGTCGAGAACTACGATGCCGCCGTGGCCCGGTGCACGAACTGGAGGGACTTCTATCAGCGGGAGTTCGGACTCCGGGAAGACATGCTCGAGTCCGCGGGTCGCATGTGGACCCGGTGCCAACTGACGGACGAAACGCCCGTCCAGCCGTTTGCTGGCGTGCCGGAGACTCTGCAGGCGCTCGCACACCTGCCGCACGGGATCGTGTCGCAGAATTCCCGCCAGATCATCGAGGCGACGCTGGACCCGCTGGGCCTGGGAGACCGATTCGAGCACGTGATCGGCTACGAGCAGGTCGCGCCGGGGAGGCAGAAACCGGCCCCGGACGGGTTGTTGGATTGCCTCGAACGCATGACATCCATGGGGCCCGGCGCGGCGTTCTACGTGGGTGATCACCCTACCGATGCCATGTGCGTTGCGCAGGCGCGGAAGGAGGTGGTCGCTCGTGGTCTGGAGCTGAGCGTGTGGAGCATCGCCGTCCTGTACGGAGGTGAGTCCGTCGACGGCTGGCCCGAAGCTCCAGATTTCCTTGCCCGGACGCCGGAGGAGATCGTCGGCATCGTGGGCCGGGAGAGCCATTGCCAACAACCGGGGCGCGGCGTTGAGTCGGCGGCCCACAACCTCGAGGAGATGTCGTGAAACGAGTACTCGCTCTGCTCATCGTCACTTCCCTCGTGGCGCCGGGCTCGATCCGGGCACAGGTGGGTGGTGGCCGCATGGAAGACGTCGAGACGCTCGACGGCATACTGGATGCCTACTACGAGGTGGTGTCCCGACCGGCGGGAACGGCGCCGGACCGCGAGCGGGACGAGTGGATCCACCACCCCGACGCATTGGTGGCGATCACTGGGTTGGGAGCGGACGGGGATCCGGTAATCCAGACGATGACCCTGGCGGAGTACCACGACCGATTCGGCGCGGCCGACGCGCCGGCGTTCTTCGAGTGGGAGGTCCACCGGACGGTTCAACGGTTCGGCAACGTGGCCCACGTTTGGAGCACCTACGCGTCGAGCGGGGAACCGGACGGCGAGGTCTTCGGCCGCGGGATCAACAGCATTCAGCTGTACAACGACGGAAGTCGCTGGTGGATCACGAGCTGGATCTTTGACCAGGAGCGGGCCGGGAACGACATCCCGGCCGAGTTCCTGCCGGCTGAGGCACCGGGCCGGTGACTCCCGCCGGCGCGGGTTCCTTCTGGGAGAGCGGTGAGGCCGTGGAGCGATTCACGGACAGGGATCCGGACACTCGCCTGCAGGAACTGCTGAACGATTTCTCGGATCCCGGACAGGTCGTGGTGCTCGACGTCGGGTGCGCCGCCGGCCGTAACACCGTGATGCTGGCCGAGCGAGGATTCGACGTGTTCGCCATCGACAGTTCCGAGGCGATGGTGGCTCGAACTCGCGAGCGGGTGGCAGGCGTCCTCGGTCCGGCAGAATCCGATCGCCGAATCCGGCTCGGGCACATGGAGAATCTAGGCGACTTCGCTGATGCTTCGGTCCACGTGCTCGTGGCCCTGGGGGTGCTGCATCAGGCGGCGACGGAGAGTCAGTGGACCGGGGCCATACGCGAGATGAGCCGGTGTGTCGCTCCGGACGGTCGTCTGCTGGTCGCAGTCTGGAGCCCGCGCTCACGGCCGCACGGAGAGTCGATCCGTCTCCTCGCCGGCGAGAAGCACGTATACGAGGGCTTTCACTCCGGGACCCATTACCTGGTCGAGGCCCCGCTTCTCGATTCGACGCTTGCCTCGGCCGGTTTCGTCCCGGTCGTGCCGACCCGGGAGGTCGTTGTCGAGACGGAGGAGGGGTGGAGGGTCACGATCAATGCCCTGTACCGGAGAACCCAATCCTGACGGGAGGTCCCGCGCTCCTATGAAGCCAATCACCCTGCCTGGGGTTACAGTGCTTGCCGCGACATTGCTGGTCCCCTCTCCTGCTGGCGCCCAGGAGCCGGCGGCCTACGCCCTGACCTCTCCGGACGGCCGTATCGAGCTCAGCGTTCGAGCCGGGGATGAACTGACGTATCGGGTTTCGATGGACGGGGAGGAGTTGGTGTCCGCCTCGGCGATCGCACTGCATCTGGCGGATGGCACTTCGGTGGGGCCCGGAGTGACCGTCTCGTCATCGAGGCGAGCGGATACGGATGATTGGCTCGAGCCGGTCGTGCCCGAGAAGCAGTCACGCGTACGCGATCGCTACTCGGCGCTGCACCTCGACTTCAAGGGAGGCTGGGGACTGGACGCGCGCGCCTACGATGACGGAGTGGCGTTCCGGTTTCGGGCTGATGAGACTGGCCCGATCGTCATCGCATCGGAGGACTTCGCCGTGCACCTCGTGCGGGACCCTGATCTGTGGTTTCCGGCCGAGGAGAGCTTCCTCACACACTCCGAGCGGCTGTACGAGCGCCTGCGGGCAAGCCAGGTGGAGCCGGGCACGATGGCCCACCTTCCCGTCCTCGCTTCGTGGCCGGGCGGGCCGAAGCTGGCGATCACCGAGTCGGACCTCCAGGCCTATCCGGGGTTGTACCTGGCTGGCACCGGAACGTCTATGCTGGCCGGCGTCTCGCCCGCCTACCCGGCCGAAGTGGAGCAGGTGAATGATCGTACGGTGCGCGTCGTGAGCCGCGAGCCCTACATCGCCCGGACCTCTGGCCCTCGAACGTTCCCGTGGCGTGTATTCGTGGTGGCTGACGAGGACGCGGACCTGGTTCGCACGAACATGGTGTGGCGCCTCGCGGCCCCGCTTCGCATCGAGGACCCGTCGTGGATCCGTCCTGGGCAGGTGGCGTGGGACTGGTGGAACGCGCTCAACCTCACGGGTGTGGACTTCGAGGCGGGCGTCAACACGGATACCTATCAATACTTCGTGGACTTCGCGGCCGACCAGGGCATCGAGTACGTGATTCTCGACGAGGGCTGGTCCGACCCGGCGGACCTGACCGCTCTCAATCCTGACGTCGACCTCGACGTCCTGTTCGCTCACGCCGAGGAACGCGGGGTGGGCCTCATCCCGTGGGTGGTGTGGAAGTCCCTCGACGACCGACTGGACGAGTCGCTGGACCGCTTCGAGGCCTGGGGCGCCGCAGGGATCAAGGTCGATTTCATGCAGCGAGACGACCAGCCCATGGTCGAGTATTACTGGCGGATCGCCGAAGCCGCGGCGCGTCGTCACCTGCTGGTCGATTTTCACGGGGCCTACAAGCCCGCGGGCCTGCGCCGGGCCTATCCGAACGTGGTGACCCGGGAGGGCGTGCGCGGCCTGGAGCACGTGAAGTGGAGTCCGTATCCGACGCCCGAGCACGACGTGACGCTGCCGTTCATCCGGATGCTGGCCGGGCCGATGGACTACACGCCCGGCGCCATGCTGAACGCCACCGAGGAGCAGTTCAAGCCGGTGTTCGACCGCCCGATGAGCCTCGGCACGCGGGTGCACCAGATGGCGATGTACGTGGTGTACGAGAGTCCGCTCCAGATGCTGGCGGATTCACCGTCGCACTACCTCCAGGAAACGGAGTGCACTGCGTTCATCGTGGATGTCCCGACCGTATGGGATGACACGAAGGTGCTGGCGGCCAGCGTAAGCGACTACCTGGCTGTGGCCAGGCGATCGGGGGACTCCTGGTACATTGGCGCCATGACGGACTGGGAAGCGCGTGACCTTTCGCTGGACACGGGATTCCTGGACGAGGGCGCATGGTCCGCCGAGGTATTCAGGGACGGTCGAAATGCCGGCCGCAACCCGCAGGACTACCGCAAGCTGACCCTCGAGTTCGAGGCGGGCGAGCCGCTGGAGGTTCACCTGGCGCCGGGCGGTGGCTGGGTCGCCAGGCTGGTGCGAAAGACAGGGCAGGGTCGCTGATGCCGGTCGGCGGACAGGAGAGAGCCGAGCTCCTTGTTCTGGCCCGCGGCTCTGTCGCGTGCGCACTGGACG
>Ga0272441_10005976_pt1 | contig 20739 bp, 17 predicted proteins | sample SSMProp6N_FD_193582 | JGI IMG/M metagenome (GOLD analysis project Ga0272441, IMG submission 193582) | Marine sediment archaeal communities from Little Sippewissett salt marsh, Falmouth, MA, United States - SSM-Prop-6N | ecosystem: Environmental > Aquatic > Marine > Wetlands > Sediment ...
CGACCGGCAGGGGAGCCGAGGCCAGACCGACCTGCTCAAAAATGGTAAAACTGTGAGCCGGCCCTGAAAAACCAATCAAAAAAAAAGCGGATAGACCGACCCAAAAAAATGCCTTGGGTTGCCTGGTCAAGATCACCAGCGCAACCAGCGCTCCTGCCATGCACAAGCACAGCCAGAGCAACCCATCCGTCCTAGTCGACGCCTCCGTGACGGTCTGGACAAAGCAATAACTGCCGCTCCCCGTACCGCCCGACGGGTTGGTAGTTGTCGCAACCGGCGGGCCGACCACCCCGGCAGCCATCTCGAAATCGACCCAGGTCACATCGGCGCCGAAAACGGTTACATCCTCGGCAGCGGCCATGCCATAATTGTCGGCGGTGGCATACAAATCGTAATTTCCGGCAGGTACCACCATCATGTAGAGACCGTCGATGGTGCGGTTCTGGATACCCAGATCAGTGGTCACTTGTGCGTCGTCTAACATGGCACCGGCGTGTCGGTCATAGACGTCTCCGGCCAGCACGCCGGTGCCGGTGCACTGATAGAGTCCACCGCTGGTGGCGGCATAGAGTGAGCCTGCCGAGATGGCATTGACAGCAAGAGCGGGGGTGCCCAGATTGACCCATCGGTCTGCCTGGTTGGGTGATAGGTATACACCCGCCTGATAAGTGCTGGCGTAAATAATGTCTGGGTTCTGGTGGTTGAAGGCCAGGTCGGTAACCGAGCGAAACCGACTGCCTGCTGGACGCAGGGCCTCCCATTGGGCACCGTCATGACGATGGATGCCGCCGCCACTGTCCTCCACCACAAATAAGACCCCGTTGGACAAACCCCATATGTCAGAAAGACTATTGGCTCCCGGAATAGTCGAAACGTTCCATGCTGTGCCATCATATTGCAGGATCTGCCCTTTATATGCGACCACGGCATAGACGCTGTCGGCATCGCGGCCCCAAATGCCTGTGATGTCATCCATTGTTCCGCTGCTCATGAAAGACCAGTCTTGGCCATCATTAAAAAGCAGCGTACCGTCAACCCCACCGGCAAACACGGCATTAACGGAAGCGGCCCAGACAGCATTCAATCCATTGGTGGTTGGACTTGGCTGAATCGACCATTCAAGGCCGTCATAGTGCAAAATAGTACCTTCTTCTCCCACGGCATAGACATTGTTACCGGCGGTTCCGTGTACTTTACGCAAGGTCGAGGTTGTGCCACTGGCCATGGTGCTCCAGGCATTGCCGTTATAATGCAGAATGGTTCCGTTGGTGCCCACTGCGAAAAGATCATTGACGGTGCTGCCCCAGATGCTATAAAGGTAATCGGTTGTGCCGCTTGCCATGGTAAGCCACGCACTGCCATCGTAGAATAAGATGGTGCCCTCAGCCCCGACGACGTAGATATGTTCAGAGTCGATACCGAAGATACCTTCAAGCCTGGCGATTTGTTGCTCGCCCCCCGACAGGAGTTCATCTACTGCACTGCCGTCAAAATACAATACAGTGCCGTTGTCGCCGGCTGCATAGACGTTGTTTGCTGATTCAGCCCAAATCTCCTCCAATAGAATGTGTCTAAGCGGCAAGCCATTGTCTGCCGGAACCCAGGTCTTCCCAGCATCCGTGCTTTGGTAAAGTGGTTTGTCGATTCCGCCACCGCTGTAACCGCAACCGGCATACAACCGATTGGCGTTACGCGGATCCACAGCAACTGTATTGACGATCACATCGGTCAATCCGGTACGCTGCCACGTATCGCCGCCGTCGATGCTTTCCCAAAGATCACCCAACACTTTTGGAGAAGTAAAATTGCCTCCGCCAGCGTATATATGGTGGTGGTCGTATGGATCAATGGCCAGCGTGTTCATGATATAATTTTCGCCAGCCTGGTTCTGGCCTTCCAAAACCGGCGAAAAGGTGTCTCCGCCATCTGTGCTGCGGCGCACATGGCTGCGGTCGGCAAAGAAAATGATTTGAGAATCCATCGGATCGATGGCGATGTCCTGGATCCAACCGTCGGCAATCTGAGAATTTAAGGTCCAAGTGACGCCGCCATCTTGGGTGCTGGCCAAATCACCCCACAAGCCTGCAAAAAAAGCACTGCTCGAACCGGGAATGAATCTGATGCTTTCCGCATGGTTGTTCAATAGGCGCTTCCAGTTCATGTCCGTTCGTTCGTATACGCCCCCGCTGGTAGCAGCGATCAAGTGGGATGTGCTGTTTGCATCCACGGCCACATCATTGACCACGATACCATTGAGACCGGTGTTGACCGAAATCCAGGTCTGACCATTGTTCCGGCTTTTGAGGACACCGCTGCTCTGATCTCCCAGATAGAGGGTATTCGGATCGCTGGGGTCTACGGCCAAGGTCTTTGGATGGCTGGAAAGATCGGGATCAACGGTGACGGTCTCCCAGGTCAGACCGCCGTCCACGCTGCGGGAAACTTTAGACAAACCGTCCCCACCCGAGGCTAGGGGCGTGTTCCAACCTACATAGACGATATTGGCATCTGAAGGGGCAAATACCAACCCAAAAGCATTGGCACACCCATCAATCGGATAGGTGAAACTCCAGCCAGTGCCATCAAAGCCCCCCCGAGCCACACCGCCGCCACCGGTCACGAAAACCACACTATCATCGTTAGGATGAGGGGTGACGCCGGTCAGGCCACTACCGATAAATGGTTTGGGGTCGATGGCCGTCCAGTTTTGACCACCGTCTGAGCTACGGTAAACGGATCCGTCCCACACACCGTCAAATCCGAAAGTGGTCGTGGCCGCCCAGACGACCTGAGGCGCATTGGGATCGACAGCCAAAGCGGTCACCGGATGATCCAAGTTGGTCCCCTGGTTGAGTTTTTCCCAGTTCTTACCGCCGTCAACCGTTTTGTACACGGCCCCTTCGGTGTAAGTAGACCAAGCGCCAGCCGTACCCAAATATACGCTGTCCGGATCGTTGGGATCACTGGCCAGAGCATAACAAAAACGAAAGTTGTCAGTCCAGCCCCCGCAATTAAAACAGTCCCGCTGAACCGTACTGTTGTATATATGCGCCCAGGTGTCACCACCATCCTCGCTTCTGGCCACCCAGTAGTTGTGGGCCGCCCAAACCACATCCGGGTTGGACGGTGATATGGAAAGCGCCAGCAGCGCTTGATTCTCGAATGTATCTTCCCCAGGAGAGCGAGTCTCCATTCTCAACGCCTGCCATGTGGTGGCACTATCAACACTTCGAAATAACCCTTCACCGAACCATATGCCGGCGAAAACCCGGTTCGGATCGGATGGATCGACAGCTACCGTCTGGACATCGCCGCCGTATATCCCCAGATTGCTCCACACTTCAGGGCCATAGGCTGCAACGACGCCCGGCAGGCACAACAAGAAACCCATCATACCTACAAATAATGTTCGAATTGGAGGTAACATACGGAGTCTCCTTGTGAAGAGTTAAAGCGTGAGAAAACGCTGTATCGAAGAAGGCAATTTTGCTTTCTTATCCGAGCGTATCGTTTCGATCTTCTGCAAAAAATTTTTGAAGAATATTAATTTTTATATCAGGCAGGTATGCAGCACTGCACAACCCTCTTGTGCAACCATGCACCAACTGCGACCAGATCTAATGCGCAAATTTCAGAGAATCAGCTGAAGAATAGAATCAAAAAAAAGGCACTACGGGTTAATAATGATATGCCTTTTTAACTCTCCGTTGTCAATCCCATATTGTCGTTCATGATACCATTTGGGACCCGAATATCTGCAACACTATTTGAACAAATTCGGTTGCAACCATCATCATACAATTATTCAACAAGAGCATGCCTACTTAATCTTCTATGACGTGTTTGGAATGAAAATCTTACACCCCTGGCCATTGTTTTGGAATATAGGCGAGGCCCATCTCAGTGGTCGACAGCCGGTCGGATGAGAAGCAATTCCTGCGGCAGGCCACCCCTCTCAGACTCTAAAAAACGGCGGCAATTGCTGGAGGTAAATCTGAATGACGCTGAGTACATCGATGTCATGCGGCGGGCTGAAATTTTCTGGGCGGCAACCCGGATTAAGGTGTTGCTGCAGGGCATCGACCTGGCGGCGGTCGAAACCGTCCCCATCCATTCAGACGAGAGCGGGAAAGGCATCGGCGTCGTCGAAGCCCCCCGGGGTCTTCTGATCCACAGCTATACCATCAACCGGGGTAAGATCGAACGATTGAAGCTGTTGGTGGCAACCCAGTTCAACAATCCGCTGATCAACCTCATCATCAAGGACCTGGCCGAAACTCACCTCGAGCGGGGCACGCTTTCCGAGTCCGGACAAGCGGCGATCGGCCGCTGCATCCGTTTGTTCGATCCCTGCCTGACCAGCGCCACGCACTGAACGATCAATTGTCCTGGCCTATACTTGATTTTCTAATCGAACGTGTACTCATTCCACTTACGCAAGGGGTCGTATCCGCCCGAGACATAAAAATATACCTTATCCACATCATACTCGACAATACCAGATTCAAGGGTCATGAATGCTGGATGGTAAATGTTCACGGGTGTCACCGTTAATAGCCCCTTTAATGATTTTGTATTCAAATCTGTACCGGCACTAGTAATTAAATTTTCTGCATACGCCATTCTTTCAATCGTCAAAGAAATTGAACTGCGAAGCGCTTCACCATTTTCATATAGACCCGGAATATCATGTCTGTGGTTAAGGTGCAGCACATGGTTGGTGCCTACAACGAAAGGTTTTTGGTTTGTTTGTTCACGGAGGATCGCATCTGCTGCGTCGCTCTCGATTATTACACCCTTCGTGAAATCGGTCAGTATATAATTGGTTCCGGCAAACCTTGGCGTTGCAGCCAGCTTAGCGATTGCGCTATCAACAGAATTCTGCTCCAACAACATACGGCGTACAAAGGTAGACCCTAAACCATCTTGCTCACGTTTCTTGCCTTGGGGTAATGTGGTTACAAATACAGATAAACCATTACTATTAACACCGACACCGCCTATTTGACCAACGAAACCATAGGTTAATAACTGTCGGTTGGAATACTGGTATCGAATGACAAGTTGTTTACCTTGTAGGTTTCCGGAATATTCCATATTTTGTCCGGAAAAGCGTTTTTTACCTGATGCAACAGTAAATGAAGTGCCCCCTTGTCTGGGAGCGTTTATTGGTTTCAGGCCAAAACGTGAGGGCGCCGCTTCGTATACTTCCTCAAACATATTTGTTAGTAACACATCATCAAAGGAAACACCTGCGCCATCAGCAATACCCTTTAGCTCTTCAATGACATTGGGAATCTGTTTTTCAATATCTTGCTTAAATTTTGCTTCATTTAATACCCAATAAAAAATCAATTGGGCATTTTCTTCGCCAAACAATTTTTTGACGCTGGCTTTGTAATCAGCTACAGCGTCAATTATCTGGTCCTTTAGGGCAACACCATGCTGTTTTCCCATTTCATATGGCGTGCCAGAAACTTCTATAAAATAGATACCATTTTGAAGCGTGGCGCCTACTTTTTCACCAGCACCGATATCAACAGCTCCGCCAAGGATTATGAGGCAAATTAGGCTCAAGATTTTCATGGCATACCTCCCGTTAAAAAGTTAAAGTGTTTAATATCATTATGTTGTGGTCTCCTTTTTAGACTTTAGACTTTGTATATATCAATAATCCGCCCACATTCTCAGCTCGTCAGATCGCGCCCTCAGCCGGTGACTCAGCACCATGGCGATATTTTTCAATAGCTTGGCTGCAACCTGCGGATTCTGGGTAAGCAATTTGTCGAAGTTGGCGCGTGAAAGGCAAAAGACTTCAGAATCCTCATCGGCCTAAACGTTTGCGGAACAGGGCTTTCCATCCAACAAGGCCATCTCTCCAATAACGATGCCGGCACTGAAAGTGAACAGCCTTTTCTCACCTTGGCTGAGCGCCAAAATTATTTTTACACTGACCGAACCACGTGTCAAGATATAGAGATCCCTGTCTGTATCCCCTTCCCCAATGACCATTTCCCCCTTGAGAAATCTGTTTTTCGTCAGCAAGGTTTCTATCTGATACCGTTCATCCGAGGAAAATCCAAGAAAGATATCAAGATCATTCAATTGAACCCTCCCCGCGGCAAGCCGCGGGGAATCTTCACCGTAAGGATGAAAGTCTATTTTCTGTTCGCTCGCTAACCCCGCCGCAAGCGGCGAGGAATGCGCTCGCTATCGCGGTTCAAATTGCCTGCATGATTCCGCCGACCCGAAAAAGATCGGTCCCTGCCGTTCAAGCACATTGGTCACGTTTTTGTTTTCATTCGGAATCGTTGTCTGTCTGCTGTCTCCGAGGCGATCATCCCTGATTTTAATTTACGCGACGTTTCGATATAGGATCCTTCAAAGGGGTGGCAGCGCCGGCCTGTTGCACACACACCGGTCGCGAATATCGGTCCTGACCGGAAGGCCGCACGGAAGCTTTCCACCAAGCTTATCTTTCTGGAGCCGGATCGAAAGCCTTTACCTGCTTTTGCCACTCTGAATCCTTGCGACGGATTCGTTCGCGACGGCAGATCCATCCCACGGTGCTGACATAGGTGAAGCCCTGGCAAGCTTCCTTGCGGCGATCGTCCTCGCGTTGGTTTTCAGGGTGGGCCATCTGCGCGACGACGAACGGGTTCTCTTTTTTGTCCTTGTTTGCTTTCATACGGCACCTCTCGATCATTTCGCCGGCCAATCATCGTTTAGACGTATACATAAGGAGATAAACGACAGAAGGCGGCATTATAGCTGTTTCCAAAGGGAGTCCGCAGAAAGTCGTCGGCATCGGGATCGTTTTCCCAGCGGGTACCTCCCAATAGATAGCGGAACTGGTATGACCGGCCTTTTTCCAGCTCAACCGTGGTGCTGAAGGCACCGTTTTTCAATCGCTTCATGGGTGTCGCCGAGGTCGACCAGTCGTTGAACGCACCCACCACGTGCGCCATGGTTGCCCCGTTCCCCACGTGTTCCGGAATTTTAAAGGTGACCTTGCACACGGGTTTACGCTTCAGGAACTGTTTGCGAAGACTTTGACGTAGTCTGAAAACGTGTTGAGCTGGTGGACCGCCCAATCATAGGGAGTACCTATCAGGAATCGCCGCTGACTGACAATCCACAAATTTACCCATTATGAACGGGAAAAAATGAGTATTTTTAACCATTTTCATTTGGACGGAAAGGCCATAAAATAATTAAGTAAGCTGCGGAACCCAGGCAGCGCACAGCCCGTTCACACCGTTTGGGTCCGCGTGTTGCAAACACTGAAGCCACGGCCTGTTGAAACCTGCGCCTCGCCGGCTGCTTGTGACCCCTGTCACGGCTTGGCTGCCGATGAACGTGTCGGTTCTTTTTACAATTTGTAAAAAAATGGTGCCTTCGGGCCCAATTACCGGTACCTCGCGCGGCACCCCCGAACGATGCTCTCCGATCGGGTGGGTTCCGTCCGATAAACGCGACCTCGCCATTTACAGCTGTCACCGACAGGTAGTCCCTCCTCTCCTATCACCGGTATATCGTGGCATAAGAAGGCCCATCAATTAATGGTCTTTGGTTTGCATGGTTAGTGTCAAAAGAGGAGCAACCCATGCCATTGCCAAAGCATTTGAAACTGTGGACGGTAAATAGGGCTTCCTGAACAGATAACCCATGGAAAAAAACCACCAGGCTGAGATTCTCGAAACCATGATGCAGGCGGACTTTTATCCGCACCCGGTGGAGACAATCGAACGACGTGAAACCCACATCTCAACGGTGTTTTTGACCGGCCCTGTTGTCTACAAAATCAAAAAGCCGGTGGATCTTGGATTCCTGGATTTTACGAGTCTTGAAAAGCGGCAGCGTTATTGTCTGCAGGAAATCGCCCTGAACCGTCGCCTCTCCCACGGTGTTTACATCGACGCGGTTCCGATCACCTGCAATGACGGTATATACGCCCTGAATGGGCCGGGCGAAACGGTGGAGTTTGCCGTGAAGATGCATCAGCTTGCTGAAACCGATTCCATGCAACAGCGCCTGATGCGCGCCACGCTGGATGACGGAGATATCGAATCGCTGATCCGCCTGCTGGTCGGCTTTTTCGCACAGACCGCAACCCTTAACGACGTGGACCCGTCCACCACCCTTGCCTGGGAATTGAATCTGCAACGGGCCGAGCCATTCGCCGGCGTGTGGATCGACCGGCGACAATTCGAGTTCGTCCGGTCCGCCGCAGGGTCCTTTTATCGCAGGCATCGACAGCTTTTTCTCCGCCGACGCAGGGACGGCAAAATAAAGGATGGCCACGGGGACCTGAGAACCGATCACATTTACTTTACGAGATCCGGTATCCAGGTCATCGACTGCATCGAATTCAATGACCGGCTGCGCGTTTTGGATATCATCAGCGACCTGGCTTTCCTGATCATGGATCTGGAGTACAACCATTTCCCGGAAACGGCCAGTTCGCTGATCCGGCGCTATGTGAAGCAGACCGATGATATCGGCGCCCTGCCGCTGCTGCCTTTTTTCTGCTGCTACCGGGCCATGGTGCGCTGCAAAGTGACCTGTTTCCGTCTCCAGGAATGCAGCCACCGGCGTGCAGACTTTGCCATGCTGAAGGCGGCTGCTCAACACTATCTGGCCATGGCCCATGGTTATGCCACCGCCTTCAGCCGACCGATCCTGTGGGTGGTGTGCGGCCTGCCCGCCTCGGGGAAAAGCACCATCGCCCGCGCGCTGGCAACGGTGGTTGACGTCAATGTGATCCGCTCGGATGTGATCCGCAAGGAACTGTTTGCCGGTGGTTCAACCGCACCATCCAACCCACAGGCATTTGGGCAGGCAATGTACTCTGCCCTTGCCAGCCAGGCTACCTACGAAAGGATGTTCGCCCTGGCCCTGGAAGATCTCAAAAAGGGGAAAAGCGTGGTGATCGATGCCACCTTCAGCCGGGCGACGCGGCGGTCGCAAGCCCTGCGTATCGCCGCCGGGCGTCAGGCAATACCCGTGTTCATTGAGTGCCGGGCCGGCGAAGCAACCCTGGCTGCAAGGCTGCTGAAACGGGAAACCGGGCCGTCGGTGTCCGATGCCCGTCTGATTCACCTGGAGGCCTTTAAAAAGCGCTACCAGCCCATGGTCCGCATCGGCAATGAAATCCACATTCCCGTGGACACCGAAAACCCGCCGGCGGTCTGCCTGCGGCACATAATGCTGACCGATGCCCTGTTTGTCGGCTGTTTACAGGGTTTCCCCCGGAAAGGAGGCAGGCATGTTTAATCGAATTCTGGCCGCAACGGATATCGTCGCCGCCGGCGATGCACCGGTGACGTCGGCAGCCCTGATGGCCCGGCAGCATGGTGCCCGGCTTTTTCTGCTGCATGTGATGGAGTCCGCCTCAACAGAGAATCGCCGTCTGGTCCGTCATTTTGAGACCGGCGAGGAGATGATCGCCGATGCAGACTATGCGGATGCCGTCGGGCAAACATTGGAAAAGACGTATACGGACGACCTGTCGGACATTCCCCATGATATTAGGATCACCGCCGGCTACCCCTGGGAGGAGATCCTGCGCTGGGCCAGGGAGATCGATACCGATCTCGTCGTGCTGGGTCCCCATTCGACCCGGGCGGAAGAAAAAGGGGTGGTGAGAGTTGTCGGCCGGGTCGGGTCGACGGTGGAAAACGTCGTCACCCGGGAGACCTGTCCGGTGATGGTGGTCAACCGATCCGCATTGAATGACCAACTGCGGTTTCAACGGGTGCTTGTGGGGGTCGATTTCTCCCGATCCTGCGAATGCGCGATCTGTTTTGCGGCGGAACTGGCTAGACAATACCGCAGCCGGCTGTTGGTGTTTCACATGATTCCGGTGCCCCCCTTCCCCAAATACACCCGGAACGATTACACGGCCGATGTGGCCCAGGCGAAAAAACGGCTCGAGTCGTTTTACGAAGGATACCTGGACGGTACCGACCACCGCTACCTGATCAAGGCCGGCGCCTTACCCCACCTGGAGATACTCACCTGCGGCGGAGAAAATAACGTCGATTTAATCATCATGGGCTCACACACCAAAGAAAACCCCGGAAAATGGTATCCGGGCAGCGCGGTGGAGCGGGTCGCCTACCGGGCATCCTGCCCGACGGTGGTGGTCACCGATCCCGGGGCGCTGGTTCACTGGGAGGTTGCCGTCCCAGCCGAGAATGGGGACGGCAAGGACCGGTTGATCCACGTGTTCAGCGGAACATAAACCGGAAAACACACAAGCGAAAGGAGAACCCTCATGTCAACCCAATCCGAAGTATTCAAATGCAAGGTCTGCGGTGCCATCGTCGCCGTCATCACCGGAGGCAAAGGGGAACTGGCCTGTTGCGACGAGAAGATGGTCGAAGTAACGCCTGACAAGGCCAAAAAACTGATCTACGACATGAGCCGCCCCGGGACCCCCTGAGACGGGTCAGAATGAACATCGAACATCCAACCTTGGAGATTGAACGTCGAATGCTCAGATCGCTTCGCTCCACCTAAATTCTAAAAAAATAGAATACCCTATTCGACGTTGGACGTTCGATGTTGGACGTTCAGTAGTTTCATAAATGGGTTGTGGTTCCCGATAACCGTTCTCGACCCTGCCATTGCAGCATGCCGTGCCTTTCAGAATCGGTATATTTTGTCTACCCAATCCTTAAACCATTTCGGTTTCTGGAACAGCACCATGATCAGCAGCATGGCGGTGATGGGAATGGGAACGACGGTATCGATGATGGCGAGCACGATAAGGTTGATCAGGATTTGCGTTTTTAATGACACATTCATTATCCTTTGACGATAGGGGTTCCAAAACGGGTGTTCATATCATTGTTCAAAGCCATTTGATTCGGAGAGAATGCGTCAGTATACGTTACCCATTCGAAGATTGCCATCCCCAGATCGCAACGCGGATGAGGGATTTTTCCGCACCGGTTTCTTAAGAATGGCGGCATTGGCAAGCCACTGTCCGCGAATAGGGGTTGCCAGCGGGCAAATGCTTGGCGTAAATTATCGGTAAGCGTTAACAGGTTCAGCGTTCAACGGCTTACCGTTGCCGGTTTGCTTTCATCTATTGCGTCTGTCTGCAGGTGACCCGGTCCCTGATGAAACCACGATTCGCAGCACGCGTATCTCCGGCATATAACCGTTCACTCGATCGGTGTTTGGCGTTAATGGTCGCTGTGGCTGAGATTTTCGATGCCGCCTGACCCCCTGAACCTTTGACCTGTTGAACCCATGAACGGCTGCGTGCACTTTCCCTGAAGCATGGCAAATGCGGTGACGATGGACCGGAAAACCGAAAGATCTTCCTCCCGAGGGCGATTCAAGTGGATATTGCTTCCGCTCCTCGTGTCGGCTGCGGTGTGGGCCCTCTGGCACTATACGCGGCCGAAGCCGTTACCGGTGGCCGTTAAAGCTGTCACCCGCGGGCTGGTTGAACGAACGGTGGCCAATACCCGGGCAGGCACGGTAAAGGCCTGCCGGCGGGCCAAGCTGTCCCCCAGCATCGGCGGCCAAATCGCCCGGCTGCCGGTGAAAAAGGGAGACCGCGTCAAGGAAGGCGCGCTGCTCCTGGAGTTGTGGAACAACGACATCGCCGCGCAGGTCATGCTAGCCGAACGGGAAGTGACCGCCACCCGCGCCAGGGCGCAGTCCGCCTGTTCACGGGCCGAGGTGGCCGCTAAAAATGCGGATCGGCAATCCGCCCTGCTCAAATCCAATGTGGGAACCCAGGAGCGCACAGAAAACGCCGTGGCCGAGGCTGCCGCCCTGAGCGCCGAGTGTGACGGGGCCCGCAGTGAAGTGCAGGTTCGCGAAGCCCAGCTGGCCGTGGCCAGGGCCAGTTTGCAGCGCACCCGGTTGCTGGCGCCCTTCGATGGGGTGATCGGCGAGATCAACGGTGAGCGTTACGAATATGTCACCCCTTCCCCGCTGGGTGTCCCCACACCGCCCGTGGTGGACATTATCGAATCCGGTTGCTTTTACGTGATTGCCCCCATCGACGAGGTGGATGTGTCCGGCATCCGGACGGGTATGCCGGCCCGCATCACCATGGATGCCTATGGCAGCCGGATATTCCAGGGCCGGGTGCGCCGGGTCTCCGATTACGTGCTGGACGCGGAGAAGCAGGCCCGCACCGTCGACGTGGAGGTCAGTTTCATCCACCCGGAGGATTTTTCTCTTTTGCTGGCCGGCTACAGCGCAGACATCGAAGTGATCCTGGAGGTTCGCACCGATGTGGTGCGGGTTCCCACCGAGGCCGTCATGGCGGATCAGCACGTTTACGTGTTTAAGCCTACCCAGGGCAAAATTGCGCGTCGCCGCATCCGCATCGGTCTTTCCAACTGGGACCACACCGAGGTGTTGGACGGACTGAAGCCGGAAGAGCAGGTGGTGGTCAACATCGATGCACCGGATCTGGAAGACGGTGCGTCTGCCATTCAAATCGAGGAAGCCCCGTGATTCGCCTGGACCATGTCAGCCGGGTGTTTCAGGTAGGGGGTGAACCCGTGCATGCCCTGGACCGGGTGAACCTGGTTGTGGAAAAGGGCGAGTACCTGTCCATTATGGGACCATCCGGGTCGGGAAAGTCCACCCTGCTGAACATCCTCGGGTTGCTGGACCGCCCGGACGAAGGCACCTATCGCATCGACGGAAGGGACACCACCGCGTTGACCGATGACCAGCAAACAACCGTCCGGCGCTATACGATCGGTTTTATCTTTCAGTTCTTTCATCTGGTCCCCCGGCTTACGGCTGCAGACAATGTGGGCCTGCCGCTGGTGCTTGCCGGCGTCGACCCAAAGGAACGGCGCCATCGGGTGAATGAAGCCATGCACCGGTTCGGTCTTTCCAGCCGAGCCGGACACCGGCCGGATCAGCTCTCCGGCGGACAGCGTCAGCGGGTGGCCATCGCCCGGGCCGTGATCATGAACCCTGCCGTCATCCTTGCCGACGAACCCACCGGCAACCTGGATCGCACCTCCGGGGATGAAATCATTCAAGCCATCGAATCCCTCAAGGGACAGGGCATGACCGTGCTGATCGTTACCCACGATCCGCACATCGGAGGCCGTGCCGAGCGCACCATCCGGATGGTGGACGGTCGGATCGTCTCAGACGGCCAGGGGCAGGCATGAGGACCACGGATGTGATCGGCTTCTGCCGGCGGGCCGTATCCGGATATCCCCTGCGCTCGGGTTTGATACTGCTGGCCATGGCCATCGGGGTGGCGTCGGTGGTGCTGCTGTCCACCCTGGGAGAAGGAACCCGTCGCTATGTGGCCAATCAGTTCAGTTCCCTGGGCACCCACCTGCTGATCGTCCTGCCGGGTCGATCCGAAACCACCGGCGGACCGCCGCCGATGATGGGTCAGACCCCCCGTGATCTTACCGTCCAGGATGCCATGGCCCTGGCACGCAGCACCGCCGTGCGCCGGGTAGCTCCCATTGTGGTCGGTTCCGCCCCCGTTTCCGTGGGCAGCCGGCAGCGGGAAATCACCATCCTCGGATCAACGGCCAACCTCCTGCCGATTCGCCACCTGGCCATGGCCTATGGTCGATTCATTCCCGCCGGAGAAATCTCCCGGGCGGATGCGGTTTGCGTATTGGGCTACCAGGCCAGAAAAGAACTCTTTGGCAACCGGTCTCCATTGGGCCGGTTCGTGCGCATCGGCGAGCGCCGGTTTCGGGTGATCGGGACACTGTCCCAAAAAGGTCAATCCCTGGGGGTGGACACCAGTGATATGGCCATTATCCCCGTCGCCTCAGCCACGGCCCTGTTCAACACCGAATCCCTTTTCCGGATTCTGGTGCAGGCCCGAAACCGGGATGCCGTATCCCGGGCCAAGCGAAACGTGCAGGAGATCATCCGGGATCGTCACGACGGGGAGGACGATGTGACCGTGATCACCCAAGACGCCCTTCTGGCGACCTTCGACAGGATCCTGCAAACCCTGACCCTGGCGGTCGCCGGCATGGCCGCCATCAGCCTGGCCGTGGCGGGCATCCTGATCATGAATGTGATGCTGGTCGCCATCTCCCAGCGAACCGCGGAAATCGGTCTGCTCAAGGCTGTCGGAGCCACACGCGGGCAGGTTCTGACACTCTTTCTCGTGGAGTCGACGCTCCTCTCTCTGCTCGGGACGGTAGTCGGCCTGGTGCTTTCCACAGCAGGGGTGCTGGTGTTGCAACAGATGTTCCCCGAATTCCCCTTGGCGGTCCCCTGGTGGTCGCCGGTGGCGGCGACCGCCACCGCGGTATCCACCGGCACCCTCTTCGGCATGCTGCCGGCACGGCGCGCCGCCCGATTGGATCCTGTAACGGCACTGGCTGAGAAATGATTTTTAATGACGCACTTAAATGGGCCCTTCAGTCGCTTGCCGGCCAGCGCCTGCGCAGTTTTCTGACCATCCTGGGCATTGCCGTGGGAATTGCCGCAGTGGTCCTGCTCACCTCTCTGGGGGAAGGCGTTCACCGTTTCGTGTTGGGCGAATTCACCCAGTTCGGCACCGACCTCATCGGGATCACACCGGGAAAAACCTCCACCACGGGCGTTTCCGGCGCGGTAATCAGCAATATCAGACCCCTTTCCATCGACGATGCCGCGGCCCTGTCCCGAATTCCGCGAATTCGGGACACCGTGCCGGTGGTGCAGGGCAACGCGGCTGTGGAGTCCGGCCCACGTAGCCGGCGGACGTACGTGTTTGGCGTCGGCGCGGCCGCACCGAAAGTCTGGCAGATGGCCGTGGCCCAGGGCCGATTTCTCCCCGAGGACCATGCGACCGGGTCGCGCGCATTTGCCGTTCTGGGGAGCCGGGTCAGTCGTGAACTCTTCGGCGGCGCCAATCCCCTGGGAAGACGAATTCGCATCGGCGGGGAACGTTACCGCACCATCGGCGTCATGGCAGCCAAGGGGCAGATGCTGGGGTTCGATCTGGATGACGCGGTCTATATCCCCGCTTCGCGGGCCTTGGCGATGTTCAACCGCGAAAGCCTCATGGAAATCGATGTGTTATTTGCCGCCGGCAGCAATGCGGACAAAATTTCAGCCCGGATCAAATCCGTTTTGGTGTCCCGCCACGGCAGCGAAGATTTCACGATCGTTACGCAGACCCAGATGCTTGACGTATTGGGCTCGGTGCTGGGCGTGCTGACCCTTGCCGTAGGGGCCATCGGCGGGATCTCCCTGCTGGTGGGCGGTGTGGGGATCACAACCATCATGACCATCGCCGTACGCCAGCGCCGGGCGGAAATCGGCCTGCTGCGTGCACTGGGAACCAGGCGACGCTGGATCATGGGCCTGTTTGCCATTGAAGCCACCCTGTTGGGGGGAATCGGCGGGCTCGTGGGCGTCATACTGGGTACAGGCGGCGCATGGGTCTTGGAAACGCTGGTGCCAAAACTGCCCACGCATACCCCCATGGCCTATGTGGTTCTTGCAGAAGTCCTGGCGGCGGTCATCGGCCTGCTGTCCGGCATCCTTCCGGCCCGCCAGGCGGCCCGATTGGATCCTATCGAGGCCTTGCGCGCCGAGTAAAGGGCCGGCCCAGGCCTTTTTATGGACGATGGCCTGAAAGAATGCTAAGTTGAGAATCATTTTTGAACGGCAGCTTTCCGATAATCATGCAACCGGTTTTCTTTGATTTCTCATCGGGGGGCGAATGCTATAGTAAACCCGATGCAAGAGGGAGAGACAGATGAACATCGCGCAACATGTTGAACGTGCCGCCAGGTTATTTCCGGACAAAACTGCCATCGTCTTTGAAGGGACGCATCTGACATACAAAAGTTTGAACGCCCGTGTAAACCGACTTGCCAACGCACTGGTTGTGGAGGGAATCGCCAGAGGCGACCGCGTGGCCCTTTACCTGCCAAACATACCCGCATTCGTGATTGGCTACCTCGCCACCGTGCGCATCGGTGCTATTGCCGTTTCGGCGAATGCCATGCTCAAGGCTGAAGAATTAAAGTATCTACTGGATGACGCCGGTGCGGTGCTGCTGTTTACCACCGGGGAACTGTTGGAGAACGTCAGCATCGACCAATATCCACAGTTACGGAAAATCGTGGTTTGCGAGGGTGACGGGGCCGGACATTCAACCCTCGATGACTGGCTCAACGCCAGCCAGGAAACGTTTAGCGGAGTGGACATGGATCCTCAAGATCCTGCCGTATTGCTCTACACGTCGGGGACCACAGGATTTCCCAAAGGCGCGACCCTCACCCATGGGAATGTCGTTTCCAATACATGGACAACCGTTCACCATGCGGGCTTCAGGGCCGATGATCGCATGATTCTCTTTTTGCCCCTGTTTCACGTGTTCGGGCAAAACTTCATCATGAACGCCACCTTTCTGGCCTGCGCGACGCTGATACTGCATCGCCGCTTCGTGCCCGACCAGATCCTGGCATCCATCCGCAACGACAGCGTGACCATGTTATTCGCGGTTCCGACGATTTACATTCACCTGTTGAATATGGATGTGGACCCCGCGGACCTGGCCTCCATCCGTTACGAGTTCTCTGCCGCAGCCACCATGCCGCAGGAAATTTCGGCTCGGTGGACCGAACGCTTTGGACGCCCGGTATACGAGGGTTATGGTCTCACGGAGTGTTCGCCCTTTGCCTGCTACAATCACGACTTCAATCATAAATTCGGCAGTGTGGGCACCCCGGTGGAGAACGTTGAAATCAAGATCTTCGATGACACCGACCATGAAATGCCCCCCGGCCAATGGGGCGAAATCTGCGTTCGAGGGCCGGGCGTCATGCAAGGCTATTGGAACAAGCCAGAAGAGACGGTCCGTGCGCTGCGCAACGGATGGCTTCACTCCGGGGATATCGGCACCATGGACGACGACGGCTACGTGTTTATCGTCGATCGGGTCAAGGACATGATCAATATGGCGGGCCTCAAAATCTGGCCCGCCGAGGTCGAGCAGTTTCTCTACAGGCACCCTGCCGTCATGGAATTGGCCGTTTACGGCATTCCGCACCCGGAAAAAGGTGAGACTGTCAAGGCCGCCATCGTCTTGAAGGAGGGGTCAACAGCCACTGCCGAGGAGATCAATGACTATTGCCGCAAGCATCTGGCCGTGTATAAAGTCCCTTCTGAGTTTGAATTTTTGAAGGAACTCCCCAAAAGCCCTACCGGCAAAATCCTCAAACGGATATTGCGGGACAAGGAGTAAAAATATGAATCCGATCGGCCCCGTTAATGCACTTTATCCCATGCCCACCACACTGGTGGGCGCAACCGTAAACCGCAAACCCAACTTAATAAACGTAGCATTGGCTATTGGCCGTAGTGCGCCAGGCGCTGCGATTTCATCTCCTCAACCTTCTGATTGTAGAATGAAATCACCTCCCGGCGGTTGAGCATACCCAACAGAATCCCGTGATCGTCTGCCTGCACCACCGGCAGGCTGTCGATATTGCGTGTAGTGAATTTTTTCAGCACGGCATTGAGGTCCTCTTCCGGCGTGGTGACGATGATGTCGGAGCTTCCCACGTCTTTCATCACCACCAGTTGTTCGATTTCGGGTGAGAAGAGAACGCCCCGGATATCGTTGATGGAGAAGATCCCCACCAGCCGCTTCTCCTCATCCACCACTGGAAAGTAATGCTGCTTGGTCTCGGAAAAGTAGCGTTTGAACGCCAAAAACGGCATATCCTGGGGGATCAGGGTCACCTTTTTTACCAACGGCATGAGGTCGTTGACCGGGATTGCCTGGAGGATATCCACAAAAAAATCACCTGCGTGGGCCGGGGAATCGACCTTGCTCTGCACCTGCTGCTTGAAAATGGTCCAGCGCCGCGATGCCATATAGGCCACCGAACAGACCAGCAGGCTGGGCAGAAGCAAATGGTATGAATTGGTCATCTCGCTGACGAAAATGATCGTGGAGATAGGGGTGTTGGAAACGGCCGTAAAGAATCCGGCCATGCCCACCACCACGAAGGCACCGGGCTGAGTGACAACGGTGGGCATGATGTCGTGGAAGATTTTGCCCACGCAACCGCCCATGGCCCCGCCGATCACGATAGAGGGGCCGAAGACGCCGCCGCTTCCCCCGGAGCCGATGGAAAAGGATGTCGTCAGCACCTTGCCCAGGGCAAGGGAGAGCAGGAAAGGCACCGCCAGTTCATTGTTGATGGCCTTTTGTGCAAACCCATACCCAAAGGCCAGGGTGTGGGGCAAAAAAAAGCCGATGATACCGGTCAGCAAACCGCCGATGGCCGGTTTGATGTGATTGGGAATTTTCTTTATGGATTCGAAAAGATGAATCGTGCCGTAAAAGGCCTTGATGTAAAATACACCGGTGGCCACCAGCACCAGGGCCAGAACCAGGTAAGGTCCCAGTTCCAGCGGATTTTGAAATTTGAACGGCGGGGAATCAAACAGTGAGCCCCAGCCGAACACCAGGCAGAAGACACAGTAAGCCACCACCGAGGAGATGCCTGCCGGAATAATCACCTCCGATTCAAAATCAGGGTCCCGGTAAAGCACCTCGGCGGCAAATAGGGCACCGGCTAGCGGGGCCCTAAAGATGCTGCCCACGCCGGCGCCGATGCCGGCAGCCATCATGATCCGGCGCTCGCGGTGGGAAAGCTTGAGGGTCGTGGCCAGAAAAGAACCGAAACCGGCACCGATCTGGGCAATGGGCCCTTCCCTGCCCCCAGACCCCCCGGTGGTCAGGGTGATGGCCGACGCGATGGTTTTGATAATGGGCACGCGGCCGCGAATAAAGCCACCCTTGTTGTGGTAGGCATTGATGGCGGCGTCGGTGCCGTGTCCTTCTGCTTCCGGAGCGAATGTGTAGACCAGCCACCCGCTCAATACGCCCCCCATGGCCGGCAGGAACAGCAGCATCAAGCGGTTGAATGGAACCGATGTGGGCGGCAGCAGGTGGTGTTCGCCGGCCGGCGACGGGGGGCGGTAGCCGGCGAGCATATCCAGAAAGTAATGCAGTCCCAACTGGCACAGGTAATGAAAAACGACCGAGCCGAGGCCGGCAATCAGGCCGATGGCGATGAAATAGGCCGACCAGCGGGTGGCCTGGGCAATATTCAGGCTTTTCAGCCGTCCATGGATACGCCGGTACGTACTCGGTTTCGTTTCCGTCTGCGGCATAATCTATTTTATTTTTCCCAGTTCTTTCACTCCCTGAAAGATGGTATCGAACAGTTTTTCAACATCGGCTTCTTCCGTGCACGAAAAAGCGACACGAAGGTTCGATTCCCCCAGTGATATCAATCCAACGCCGTATCGATCCAACAGATGCACCCGCAAGGTTTCCGCATCCACGGTTTTAAGCCGAATGCACATGAAGTAACCGGAGTTGAAGGGGTAGACCTCCCACGCCTCGGCATACTTGGGATCCTTGGAGACCGCTTTGACCCGCTTCGCCCGGGCCTTGAGAGTCTCGAACGTGGCCTTCTTTTCGGCAGGGTTTTTCTCGTTTTGCATGGAGTTTAGCAAAATGGTCTGGCTCAAATGCGAGGCGTTGGAAATGGTACCCCGGATGCAACCGGCCGTTTTACGTTCCAGGGCATCGAAAAGCGGAGACGTGTCACCATTGAACAAGCCGCCGTAAGTAATGAAGCCCACCCGCAGTCCCCACACGAAATTTTCCTTGGTAGCCCCGTCGAGCTTTACCGCCAGGATACCGGGGTGCGCCCCGCACAACCGGGCAAAGAGGGATTCCTTCAGCGTTTCCGGTTCGTAGAAAAGACCGAAATAGGCATCGTCGGTGACCGCCAGGACATAGGTGCCGGCGGCGGCCGTATCGGCAAGGATGCGGACAATCCCGTCTGCTTCCCTTTCGGAAATGGTATACCCCGACGGATTCTGGGGAAAGTTGAGTACCACCGTAATCTTGCGGTGGTCAGCCGCCTCCTGGCTGACCGCCTGTTCAAAGGCGCCGAGGTTGAATCCGCCTTCCGGGGTAAACAGTTCGTAGTGGCGGATGCGGGCATCCTTTCGCACGGAAAAAATCATGCTGTAGTTGCCCCACATCATCTCCGGCAAAATGATCACATCCCCCGGGCTGGTCCAGACATCCGCAAAAGTGGCAATGCCGTGAGTAATTCCGCAGGTGACCACCGGCAGGCTCACCGGTTTTCCGGCCAGGGACGGATTTTTTGCAACCATCTCGGCCTGCCACTGTTTTCTCAATGCGGGAATGCCGAAGGACGGGGCGTAGGTCAACGACTGGCTGGCCCGGATATTGTTTAGGGAGGCCATCACACTGTCAAACCGCATGGTCCGGCCACCCTCTTTGGCGATGCCGATGGTGGCGTTAATGGCATGGGCTTTTTCCTTGGCTTCGGCACTCTGGCTCAGGATGCCTTTTGGAAAAAATAGTTTTTTACCCACATCGGACAGCATGTCGTAAACATGCGGGGCCGCGGATTTGATGGTCTGGTTGAGTTGTTCAGCTAAAGGATTCATGGGCATCCATCCTCATTGGGGTTGATCCAGCCGCGGAACCGGTAAAAGCAATGTTTACTTCCTGAACACGCAACATGTCAAGGGAAAAGCGCTTTAAATATCAGGAGGATGCGCACGGGATCGGTTTCCAATCCATGCCGGGCGCACCAGCGGCCGCAACGCAACGCAAAAAACCCCGCCACACCGGTCCGATGGCGGGGTTTTCGACAAATCGGTTGGGTTGTCGGCAGACAGACTACTTTCTGGAGCGCTTGGAAG
>Ga0272441_10005977_pt1 | contig 20738 bp, 19 predicted proteins | sample SSMProp6N_FD_193582 | JGI IMG/M metagenome (GOLD analysis project Ga0272441, IMG submission 193582) | Marine sediment archaeal communities from Little Sippewissett salt marsh, Falmouth, MA, United States - SSM-Prop-6N | ecosystem: Environmental > Aquatic > Marine > Wetlands > Sediment ...
ATCCGTATGCTGGTTTTATCTGTCATTTTTTCATCCTGTACCTCACTTGACACCCTGATACAACACGCCGGTATTCAGAGACCTTCTGTCCAAATACGCAGCATGCAATTGACGAACATGTCATTTCAAAAAATGGATCTGCTTTTTCATATTCAAATATTTAATCCGAATAATACGGGTGTTCAGCTCGCCGGTTTTGATTACAGATTGGATGTAAATCAAAAGAATTTTTTACAGGGAAAACAACCGAATACCATTCAAATACCTTCTCGCGGCACTGAAATCATTCAGCTGCCTGTTTCTGTATCCAATTCAGCGCTCATTGAATACATTCAGGAAATTTTGAACAGGGACAGTATTGCCTGCTCGCTGTCAGCGGGATTTCAATTCAATCTGCCTGTCATCGGCGATATTCGAATCCCCGCTGAATACCAAGATACATTGCCGGTTTTAAAAATTCCTGAAATCTCTGTCAAATCCCTCCAGCTTGAACGTTTAAACCTTGATGGCGCTGATTTGGTCCTTAAGATAAATATCCGGAATAAAAATAATTTTCAGTTGGATCTGACAAGCTGTAATTACCAGTTAAACATTGAAAACAATCCTTTAATATACGGCAAAACATTCGATTCAATGATTATCGGTAAAAAAGCGGATAATCAGCTGCCGCTCGGGATTCATCTCAATCTCGTTAACGCGGGAAAATCCCTTTATCGTGCCTTAAGATCTGAAACTGCCCTGAACTATACTGTCAATGGTCATATTCAATTTACAACTTCTGTTCCGCTCCTTGATAATGTAATTCTTCCATATAATGAATCCGGGACAATAACTTTCACTCATAAATAGTGTGATATTTATCATAGATGGAAATTTTTCACTTTGAATTTTTCATAAGTTTTATTACAATAACGAAGTCATGCTATTATATCTTTAATAGAAAATCAGGAGCCGCCCGGTACCGCTATGAATCCAAAAAACATACTGTTTGTCGATGATCAATCTTTTATACGTCACTTCTATTCACATACATTAAAAAAGAACGGCTATCATGTTATTGAAGCAGAAAATGGCGAGCAGGCTTTGTCTATTCTGGAATCCGGGGAGGCTGTAGACATCATTTTTTTGGATGCGGTCATGCCGGTTATGGACGGTTTTGAAACATGTGAGAAAATAAGAGACAACAAAGACTTTTCTAAAATACCCATCGTCTTTCTAACCGGTAATTCTGACAAAAGCACCATATCAAAAGCCATGGGAGCCGGCGCTACCGACTACCTCGTAAAGGGGTCAAATCCAGAGGATATCCTTGAAAAGCTGGATACACTCTCGTAAAATCATTATTTTTTCCCTTCAATTATAATTGTATTTTAGGTTCAGATTAACGAATTGGATAGTCGGCGATTAATCAAATTCGCTTTTTTGATTTTCATAGAATCGTATACTTGACAAACGTCAAAAAATAGTTTATAATATATCATGAAAAATTTACCTGAACAAACAAAGGAAATAAGATGGCTGATAAAAAACCTCTGAAAAAAAGAAATATCAAATTCAAGGCAGAAGTCAACCAGCTTCTTGATATTCTCACCCACTCCCTGTATACACATAGAGACATTTTTATCCGTGAATTGATATCAAATTCAGCGGATGCACTTGATAAAGCCCGGCTAAAAGATGTTATGGGTGAAAAAATTATTAATTCAGAACTGGATTTTGAAATACGTATTACACTGAATCAGGAAGAAAAGACTTTCACCATTCAGGATACCGGAATCGGGATGACTTCTGAGGAAATTGTTCAAAATATCGGAACGATTGCCCGTTCAGGAACTTCAGAATTTTTGAAACAACTGCAGGACCAGAATAAAGACAATATAAATTTGATAGGCCGTTTCGGCATTGGTTTTTATTCGGTCTTTATGGCTGCCAAAAAGGTGGAAATCACTTCGCGCTCAGCCATCTCAAAATTTAAAGCATGCAGATGGATCAGTGACGGCGCACATTCATTTCAGGTTGAAGAGATCGACGAAACGCCAAATCGCGGGTCTGTTATTAAAGTATATCTGCGTGATGATGCGCATGAATTTGCGGAAGAATTCACTGTTAAAAACGCGATTGAAAAATACTCCAATTTTGTCCCTTTCCCAATTTATGTAAATGATGAAAAAGTAAATAAAATTACGGCTATATGGCGTGAACCGAAATCGAACATCAAGAAAAAATCATATCAGGAATTTTTTAAATTTATAGCCAAACAGAATGATGATCCCTTAAACTGGCTTCATTTTTCAGCAGATGTTCCGCTTCAATTTCATTCTCTGTTATTCGTACCGAAAACCAATCTGGAAAGACTGGGATTCGGACAGGAAGATGAGGGTATTCATCTTTTTGTTAAACGGGTTATGGTGGATCCGCATGCAAAAGATATTCTTCCCCCCTATTTGCGTTTTGTCAAAGGTGTCATTGAAAGTGATGATTTACCTCTGAATATATCCAGGGAAACCCTCCAGGAAAATCCGTATTTGATAAAAATTAAAAATTCTGTGACCGCCAAATTCTTGTCCCATCTTGAAAGCTGGGCAAAAAAGGACGAAAAGGCCTATATGGAATTTTGGAATGAACATGGTCGTATTTTAAAGGAAGGATATAACGATTACACACATAAAGATCAGGTGGCAGCACTCCTGCGCTATTATTCATCAAAATCTTCAAAAGAGGATCAAATGATTTCTCTCGAAACCTATACGACCCGTATGAGAGAGAATCAGGACGATATCTATTTTCTGTCAGGTCCTACACAGGAATCCGTTGAACAGAATCCCCTTGTTGAAATATTCAGGAAAAAGGATATTGAAGTTCTTTTCTGCCTTGATCCCATTGATGAATTTGCTCTGCCTGGATTGATTGAGTTTAAGGGGCATAAAATAATTTCTGCTGATCAGGCAGATCTTTCCAAACTGGAAAAAATACAATCCACAGAATCCGACAAGGAAAAATCAATTTCGGTCGAAAAACGAAAAGCATTTGAGAAATTGGCCCGGAGAATTAAAAATATTCTTGGAGATAGAATTGAGGATGCCTCACTTTCAGAACGGCTTGTGGGAAGCCCTGCGGTTCTTGTCAGCAGCTCCAAAGTCATGTCATCTCAAATGGAAAAGATCATGCAAATGATGAACAAGGACGCAAAACCTCTGCCGAAAATACTTGAAATAAATCCCAGACACAGCCTTATAAAAGACATGCTTCTTATGTATGAAAAAAATCCCAAAGATGTTATGCTTACCCGGATCGTGAACAGCTTATTCAGCACGGTTTCGATACTTGACGGTATTGTAAACGAACCACAGGCTGTCGTCAAGGATATACAGGATATGATGACACAGACAGCCAAAATTTACAGTAAAAGCCTTCAAAGTAAATAATGTTTGAACAACCTTACCCGATAAAAGCAGAATGTTTGCGACAATCTGCTTTTTGATAATTTTTAATCATCATCATTTTATTTGACTTGACTTTTCGGTATTAAATCAATATGAGGACAAGAAAAGTATGATCCGCCATATGAAATTACTGATTCAGGCTATGAAAAATACAAATGTCATCTGTATGAAAAAACAGAATAAGCCCGTTGCCAAAAAGAAATTCGTCAGGGATTAACCGATGCGGACAGCAAGAAATACCGTAAATACCCTGGCTCGTCTTAACGACGGCACAACGCTTCATATTCTCCCCCTGATCCCTCAGGACAAAAACTGTCTGCAGGCCGGATACATGTGTTTATCAAAACGGTCCAGATATTATCGATTTCTTACTTTTCAAAAAAAGTTAAATGATAAACAGTTAAAATACCTTACGGAAATTGATTATATCAAACACTTTGCGCCCGGAGCCAGACTTGCCTCTCAATATGGAAAAGGAATCGGTATAGGCAGATTCGTTCGTATTGCAGAAGAGCCCGATACGGCAGAAGTGGGACTGATAACTATTGATGCGTATCAGCAAAAGGGTCTGAGCACATTGTTCCTGCAGCTTCTTGCGCAATATGCCAGGCAAAACAAATTACGAATATTTCGCGGCTATGTTCTTGAGGACAACCATAAATTATTGAATTTTGTCCGTCACTTTCATGCGAATATATCATGGGAAGGCGGTCCTGTATTAAAAGTGGATATTAAGCTGTCTGATATTGAAACGGCGCCTTATCAGCTACGTCCTGTGTACTTGCCTGATTTAAAAAAAAGGGTCGTTTCAGTACCGAAAATTCAATCTTCCGGCACAATACAACCATATAACGGGTAAGATTTATGAAAATGACCTGGGAAGAAACATATAAAATTCATACTTATGAAGTAGATGTAAATGGCTATCTGACAGTGCCGATGCTCAGTAAATTCATGCAGGAATCCGCGTCCAATCATGCCGAGCATCTCGGATTCGGCTATTCAAATCTCATGGAAAAACAGTTAATCTGGGTTCTAATGGGACAATATATAAAAATGGAATATTTTCCAAGGTGGAATGATAAAATCAGCATATTAACCCGACCTTCAATCAGAGATCGTATTTATTTCTACCGTGATTTTCAGATTATTGACGATAAAAATAGTATTTTGGGCACTGCAACAACCAAATGGCTTTCTGTTAATGCGAAAACACGGCGTCCCAATCGTGAAGATATGCATATTGGTATGGACTGGAGTCAATATGAACGTTTCTGCGACAGAATGCTTTCCAAAGTACCCCCTGTCCAGGAACCGGACACAAGCATAAATATCGATGTCAATTACGGAGATCTGGATGTGAATGAACATGTGAATCAATCACGTTACCTGGACTGGTTCTGGCAATCCATACCCCTTGAACATCATCAAAACAACAGGATAAAAGAAATTGAGGTTATTTATTCTTCGGAAGCACTTTACGGTCAAAAACTAAAATTACAAAGAAAACAACACGACGATTTATCCATTGATTTTACGATAATACGTACAATAGACAATAAATCTGTTTGCCGTGGAAAAACGTCGTGGATCAAAAGGAAACATACCTGATATTCAATAAGTCCAATTTTAAGGAATAAAGAATGTTGGTTCCCATTATAGCTGGTGGTTTATTAACCATTCTGGTTGCTGTGTTTCATACCCGGTTTTATTCAATTTTCGGATGGACGCGTGAATTTGAGAAAATTTCTGACCACAGCCGCCGTATATTATTTACCGTTCATATCGCATTGCTGCTTTTATTCTTTGGTATCGGTCTATTTATGCTCCTTTTCTCACGCTTTCTTGCGTCCAACTCCCCTGCTGCCATTTCATTACATACGATACTTTTCATTTTCTGGACCTGGAGGGCCCTATGGCAAATCATCTATTTTAAACCACCCAAAAACAGAAGATTGGTCAAAATGCGACGATTACATTTTATCATGCTTTTTATTTTTATTTGCATTTCACTTTCCTCTTTTATTCCCCTGCTGGCAGTATTGCTGTAATTCGAAAATTCTAAACAAAATTTTTATTGATATAAACTTAAACTAATTCTTTCAATAAAAATTATTATTTACAACAATGCCTTTTTACATTGAATTTCACTTGACATATCCATAATTTGATGTTATAATACTTGCAAAATATTTTGCTTTACAGTTTTCTTCCTAAATCATGACATAAATATGAAAAAGGCCATTCTGCTTATTTTATTCATCAGTTCCGTAACCTGTCTGAATGCATTTGAGCCAGGGATCCTTAAATTTCAACATCTGGGCAATAATGATGGACTTTCCAGCAGCTGGGTGAAAAGCATTTTTAAGGATTCGTATGGTTATCTATGGTTTGGAACCGGTGACGGACTTAATAAATACAACGGATATGATTTTATTAAATACAAACACAGCATTCACGACAAAACCGGACTGACAAACAATACGATCTATAATATTTATGAAGATAAAAACGGAACATTATGGGTAGGCTCACAGAGCGGTATCAGCGTATACAATCGTGAACTGGATCAGTTTTTTAAGTATCCGATTCTGAATGACGTATTTATCAGTGATTTTCTTGAATTAAAAAATGGTTTATTGGCTGTACTAACTCACTCGGGGCTATACACAATAGATCCTGAAAATCAGTCTGTTGTATCTCATGTCGACAGAGGTGATTCACCAGGCAGTCTTCCCCACGAAAAACTAAATGACATTCTCAGGGATCATGCCGGCAATATCTGGATAGCAACCTATAATGGTCTTTGTTTACTGGATACGACCGATCAGACATTTATCCGCTTTCAGCATCAGCCTGATAGACCGGGAAGCATTGCCGGTAATATTATTCGCAGTATCATACAGGATAGCAGGGACCGGATCTGGATTGGAACCAATGAAAATGGCCTCAGTCTTATGCATTTCAACCATGAACACCCGGCAAAGACTACATTTTTAAATTTCCGCCATAATCCGTATGATATCAACAGCATCAGTTCAGGTGCCATTTTATCTTTACTTGAAGACAAAAAGAACAATTTATGGATCGGAACGGAGAACGGGGGAATGGACATTCTTCCTGTTAAAAATCTGAATTCCCAAAAATGTGTATTTCATCACTATCAATCCAATCCCAATGATCCGAACAGCATTTCAAGTAATTCTATTCATTCACTTTTTCAGGATGACGTGGGGACCATCTGGATCGGCACCTATAGTGGCGGCATCAACTATTATAATCCCCTGCTTCAAAAATTCAAGCATTACAAACACCTTCCCTCAAGTAATACCATAAACAACAATGTTATCAATAGTATATATGATGAGAAAGACAGAATCTGGATTGGTACAGAAAGCGGTTTGAATGTTCAAAATAAAAAAACGGGAAAATTCACCTATTACACCCATCATTCCAATGATCCTTACAGCATCGGATCCGATGCAGTGCTATGTATCCATCGCGACAAACGCCGCAATCTATGGATCGGCACTTGGGGAGGCGGATTAAACCTTCTACATGAAAAATCGGGAAAATTTACACGGTATGAGTATGATCCATCTGACCCCAACAGCATTGAAAGCAATAATATCGCCTCGATCATGAGTGATGATGAGGGTATGTTGTGGCTTGCGACAATGAACGGGGGGCTTAGCAAATTCGATATTAATACGAAGCATTTTACCAACTATCGGGCCGATCTAAATGATCCTTTATCCATATCCAATGACTGGACCTGGTCTCTTCTTCAAGCAAATCCAAATGAGATCTGGGTATCAACAACCATGGCTGTAGACATCTTCAACAAAAGGGATGAAACATTTTTTCACTTCACACATGACAGTTTGGATGATCGCAGCATTACTTACAACGGTGCCATCGTAATGATTAAAGACAGTCGGGATCATATCTGGCTTGGTACTGAAAACGGGTTAAACTGCTACAATCCGAAGGACAGCAGTTTTATTTATTATTTACAGGAAGACGGCTTACCCAACAATACCATAAAGGGTATTGTTGAAGACGATCATGGAAATCTGTGGATCAGTACAAATAATGGTATCTCAAAATTTGTAAACGGCATTAACCTTCCGGGAAAACCAAAATTTGAAAATTACAGCATTGATGATGGTCTTCAGGATATTGAATTCAACCGGCGCGCATACTGCAGAGGGAATGACGGTACGATTTATTTTGGCGGCAATTTCGGCTACAATGTTTTTAATCCGGACAGCATACGCGATAATTTCAATATCCCTGAAATTGTTTTTACAGAATTGCTGATATTCAATTCTCCTGTTAAAATTGGAGGAGATGGATCACCACTTGAGAAACATATCAGTCTTGAAGACGAAATAAGACTGCAGCATAGCCATTCTGTTTTCAGTATTGAATATGCAGCGCTTAATTTTCTCGCTCCCTATCAAAATCAATATGCTTTCAAACTGGACGGCTTTGACAAGGAATGGAACTATGTGGGTAAACAACGTCTCGCCACCTATACCAATTTGAATCCCGGAAAATATGTTTTTCATGTAAAAGGATCAAATAATGACGGAATATGGAACGAAAAAGGAAACCGAATACGGATTGTCATAAAACCACCTTTCTGGATGACAACCTGGTTCCATATCACAAGTTTATTTACCGTACTCATTTTAATATTTGCCGGTATTCAGCTTCGGACAGCCAAAATACGATCCCGAAACCGTGAACTGGAGCATCATGTAAAGGAAAGAACCATGCAGCTTGAAGCAAGCAACCGTGAGCTTGAAGCATTCAGCTATTCCGTATCACATGATCTCCGTGCTCCTTTACGCGGTATGGATGGATTCAGTCAGTCATTACTGGAAGAATACACCAGCCAACTTGATGACCGGGGCAGACATTACATAGAAAGAATACATACGGCCAGTAAACGAATGGGCCAGCTCATTGATGATCTGTTGAAGCTTTCCAGGGTCACACGCCGCAATATACAACGACAGAGAATCAATCTTTCGTCACTGGTTGAAACCATCGCTGAAGAGTTCAGGCAAATGGATCCGGATCGTGAAGTCACATTTAAAATTTCAAAAAAAATATATGCCAAAGGAGATATCTCATTAATCCAGATTATGCTTCGGAATCTGATAGACAATGCCTGGAAATTTACATCTAAAATTCCTTCCGCAATAATAGAATTTGGAATGATTCATCAAAATAAAAAGAACATCTATTATATTCGGGATAACGGCATTGGCCTGAATATTCAGTATTCGGATAAAATATTTGAAGCGTTTCATAGACAACATTTAAAATTTGAAGGCACCGGTATAGGACTGGCCACCGCACAGCGTATTGTCATACGTCACGGCGGTCATATCTGGGCAGACGGCAAAGAAAATAAAGGCGCCACTTTCTATTTTACACTTTCAGATGAATAGTCAGCTGATTAAATGTTTGTCGGTTTTTTGATTAGGTTACATTTTACAATAATTTCATAACTATGTTGAATTTTATTATTGAATATAAAAAAAAACATGCTTACATTGCAATTCAAGATAAAGGGAGAAAGTGAATGGAGAACAAAGTAATCCTGCTTGTGGAAGACAATCCGGATGATGAAGAACTAACCATACGAACTCTCAAAAAGAACAATATATTAAATGATGTTGTTGTTGTAAGAGATGGTTCCGAGGCTCTTGATTATCTGTTCTGCAGAGCAAAATACAGCGACAGGGACATCCAGGTAATGCCTGTAATTGTCATGCTGGATTTAAAATTGCCGAAGATAAGCGGACTTGAAGTGTTAAAAAACATACGCAGCAATAAAATAACCCGTTTGCTGCCTGTCGTCATTTTAACATCTTCAGACGAAGAGAAAGATCTTATTGAAAGTTACCAGCTAGGCGCAAACAGCTATGTCAGAAAGCCGGTTGATTTTTCCCAATTCCAGGACGCAGTAAAACAGCTGGCTATGTACTGGCTTTTGCTAAACCAGTCCCCTCCTGTATCCGGACCCTAGCAGCTATTCCGAAGCATAAATCGCAATGTGTGCTATACAAAAATGGAGCCTTCACTTGACCAGTAAAAAACAAATATACCGGACAACGACAGCGTGTCTGATAATCATTTTCCTGATATCTTGTCATTCTGTTGCATATATCGGCCAACCAATCAACCCGCAAGAATTAACGGACGGTATCTATCAGGGAGAGTTTAAACATGGATTGAATAAAGCGCGGGTCGAAGCAACCATCCGGAATCAACGAATTGTCAAGATTACCATTCTTCAGCACAAAGCCTGGAAAGGAAAAAAAGTTGATACCATTATTCCGGAACGTATTATTGCCGGCCAGTCCACCCGTGTCGATGCTGTCTCCGGTGCAACAAACAGCAGCCGTGTTATCATGAATGCAGTTCAGATGGCCATAGAAAAATCTATCTCACTCAAAGCCAGGACTGAAGAATAAAAATCATGAATACACTGATTGTATATGATACACATCATGGATGTACTGAGAAATATATCCAAATACTTGCAAAAGAATTATCCGGAGACATCCAAATTCATCACCTTAAAAATAAATCTAAATCCAATATTGAATCATTTGATACGATTATTATCGGCGGCTCCATTCATGCCGGAAAAATTCAGGGATCTGTAAAGAAATTTTGCAGTAAATATCAAAAGATTCTTATTCAGAAAAAACTCGGATTGTTTATATGCTGTATGGAAGAAAATGGTAAAGCAATAAATCAATTTGAGGACAACTACCCACATGCTTTGCGTCATCATGCATCAGCAAAAGGTATATTTGCCGGAGAGCTCAACTTTGACTCCATGAATGCATTGGAAAAATTTATTATTAAAAAAATCGCAAAAACAGAAAAATCGATTTCAAAATTTTCAGAAAAACCGGCAATACAGTTTATACATGACCTGACTTCTAACTGAGTAAAGACAGATACGGTTATTCATCTATCTGCACCCATTATCAAAATCTGGTTTAATTCTTAATTAATGGAGAGACAGACTTGGATCTGGATCATCACCCGACTCAGGAAGAAATAACAGAATTTTTACTTAAGAATGAAGGTTTGGGTGAAACCACTTTCAGAGGCTTCAGCAAAAATACCATTGTTTTCCTGAAAAATCTTTCGGAAAACAATAACAAGAAATGGTTCGATCTGCATAAACAGCACTATCAGGATCATGTATTGAATCCCTTAAAGTCATTTGTCAATGATTTGGCTGAGTGGATGCTTTGTATTGACTCTGATCTCGAGGTCAGGCCTGAAGTCGGAAAAACAATTTCAAGAATATACCGGGATATCCGATTCTCAGAAAATAAACAACCCTACAAAAACTCTGTCTGGGTTGTTTTTAAGCGTCCAGTTACTGACTGGAAGGACATACCGGCATTCTTTTTCGAACTCTCAGCAACAGGCTACCGATATGGCATGGGCATGTATGCCGCCACTCCGAAGACCATGGAACAATTCAGAATGAAGATTGACAATGATCCGGAAGCATTCCTGAGCAGTGTACTCTTCCTATCAAAACAAAACACATTTCAGGTTGCCGGCGATAAGTACAAAAAAATTCGGGATAAAAGCATTCCGGATGAAATTATGGATTGGTATCAGAGGAAAAATATTTACCTGGTATGTGAAAATGAAATAAATGATCGACTTTTTAATAAACTGCTGATGGATGATATGCTGAACGGTTTTGGACAGTTAACCCCGTTTTATTATTATTTGTGGGATGTCAAACTGGGACGATAGCCATCCGAGAAAACCTTGCCTCTCTCCTATTCAACTTTAAATGCCTTTGTTGATTCATGCAGCTCTTCAACACTTTCATGCATACTGGTAATTTTCTGGAAGCTCTGGTCAATTCTGTTGGCAATCTGCTGCGTTGTTTCTGAAATAAATTGAATATGCTGATTAAACACATGTATGGCTTCAATCTGATCTTCTGTCTTTAATTTCATTTCATCAGCTGCTGTATCTGTATGTTCAACATCCGAATTTAGCTTTTTCAGCGAATCGGTGACATTCCTTAAAGCTTTTAATTCATTGTTGACTTCATTGTTAATAGAATCCATATGGTTTCTGAAATCGAATATTTCTTTTTTAAAATCATCGAGTATCATATTTGTATGTTTATTTGCCTCCAGTGTCTGCTCGCTTAATCCCTGGATTTCCTTGGCCACAATTGTAAATCCTTTTCCCGCATCTCCCGCCTTAACAGCCTCAATAGACGCATTGACGGATAAAAGGGAAGCCCTTTCTGAAACATCTTCGATCACATCCACCGCCTGGATAACCTGTTCTGTTTTTTCAGCAAATTTTTGCATGGTGCTTGAAATCCGTTTGAGATTAAACAAAATTTCAGAAAGTTTTGACAACCGTTCTTCAAGAATGGTACCGCTTTCTGTAATTGATTGATTTGTCTTTTTTGAAAGGTCGGCAACTTCCTTGAGGGCCTTGAACATGGATTCAACATTGGAAAGCATATTTTTTGAAATATCCGCAGCCTCATCTGTCTGTCTCGACATTTCACGGGATTCATCCGAAATTTCTGATGTTTGCTCTTTCAAATCACGAATCCAGGTAAATACATTGGTCACATTTTTTATTACCACTTGCAGCAAACCTCGTATCTGTGAAATAAACAAATTAAAATTTTTAGCGGTCAATCCAATAACATCTCTTGTTTCAACAGGCAGTTCATAGGTCAAATCACTTTTTTGATTGGCCATTTCATCAAGTCGTGAAGCCAGGGCATTCAAAGGCTTAACAGTGGATGATGTAATAAACCATGCCACCAACAAAATGACAATGGTGCCAATGAAACCCATAACAACAGACAAGGCGGTAATTTTTTGAATCGGCGATGTAATAATAGATTTTGGCACCAGGACACCCAGACTCCAGTTCATTAAAGGCTGATCGGTCTGAATGGGTGCATAAAACACAGAATAATGCTTATTATTCCACATCACATCGACAATACCCTGCTTTCGATCAAGAATATGTTCCTTGAGAAGGCCAAATCCGGCTGCATGTTTGAAAGCGTTATCAATTTCATTCAAAGGAACGCCCAGCCATTTATCCACTAAAATACCGGGAAAATAGACAATACTGCTTTTTTCATCGACAAGGAAGGCGAATCCCTGATTCTCAAAATTTATATCATTGACAATGGTCCCAACAGTTGAGATAAGTATATCCACACCACCAACACCAAGCAATTGTCCGTTTTCCTTATACACAGGCGACTGGATTGATGTACTGAGTGTGCTGTCATCATAATCGTATTCACCAATTTCACAATAAAGCTGTCCTTTCTCAATCGCACTTTTCCACCACGAACGATTTTTTACATAATAGCCTTCAACTTCATATCGCCCTTCCTCGTCAAAATATTCCTGTGTATTTTCTGTAGCAAAATAGGCGGATTTTATGGTGGAATCGGACTTAATTATATTTTTGAAAAGTTGAATGACGTTTCTGTATCCCTGAGTCGATTTGACAGGTGCCCTATATTGTCTGTAATTTGTAAACCAGCCAATAAAAAAAGGATCCTGAAATAAAGTCGCTGGTATTCTGGCTCTTTCAGTGAAAAAACCCTGAATTTGTTCTGCTTTCAATTGTGCCAGTTGCTGTGCACGCGTCTCAATTTGCTGCCTTGTCATTTGCCTTACAGCACGCAAATTGATCCATGCAAAAATAATGATAAAAATTAGAAAACAAATAAATATTGGGAGGACAATCTTTCTCTGGATGCGGATATTTTTGGGCATAAAATATTATCTATATTATTATTCCTCAATATGTAGATGTTGAAAGATATATAAAAATTAAATAAATGACAAGGTCTTTTTGCACTCCAGTAAATATCCATATCGATACTTAGCCAATAACTACCATTTCAATGAATCATTATCTCCAATCAATTTATCGAGTCTATTTTCAATAATTTCCTCTTTGTTGTTTACCCTTTCCTCCATATCTTCTTTTAGCAACTGTAGCCTTTCTTCCAAACGATTGATTTCATATTGTCGGTTCATTTGGCGGTATTCAAACAACTTATATAACAGCTCGTTTAATTCTGCTTTGATTTTTTCTTTCTCGGAACGATCTTCCGATTTTCTGTATTTTTTAGCCAGATCCTTTGTGGTCTTTTCCAGTTTCTTTTCCTCAAGGACGTTTTCATATCTATCGGGATCTTCCTCTTTTAAACGTTTAAGATAATGCATTTCACGATAAATTCTTGAGAGGGTCCTTCTAAAGAATTCCGGTCTTGAGTCCTTAATGGAAAGAAGTTCTTCATACAGATCCTGATCAAACGATTTCAGATATTCAAGTGTCTTATTTTCATCTTCAGGCGTCATGCGGATCATATGATGATTGTAATTAAGACGGGATTTTCTCATATCGTTTCTCGGTCCCATAGAAGCATATATTGATTGAAAGACCAGCAGAACCGAAAGACTGACTACCAGCCATTTATATTCTGTTTTCATTTTTTTACTCCTTTATATGTTATAATAAACAGATTCAATTTCATCAAAATAACTTCTTAAATCATCGATGTAATCTGATATGGAACTTTCCTCTGTTTGATCAACATTTTCCTCTTCCAGATTTAAAGTGACAATCAGCAGTTCACCGGATTCAACCCGGTCTATTTCTCCGTTTATCCAATCCGCTTCTGTAAAAAAATGATCCTGCCATTCGGAATCGGAGGAAATCATTTTCATGTTCTGCGATGTCTGAATAAAGCGGTCGACAAAAACTGTCAGCAAAACCAGGAGCGCCGCTGCAGGCAATGCCCAGTGTAAAGAACGGGGCCTGTAAAATAACTCTTTGAGACGATTCAAGTAACGGCCCCAACTGATCTGTCGGGGGTATGTCTTAATTTGAATCTGGGCATTTCTGGCTTCTTCAAGAATATGCCGGCGCACGACGGTATCCGGAGCTTCCTCAGGAAGCCGATCAAGTTGATCCAGAACGATTTTCACATGATCAAGCGACTCCCGGCAAAATTCGCAATGCCTCAAGTGACGGCGGAAGGCTTCTGCTTCAGATTTCTTCAGTTCATTATAAATAAACAGATAGCCTTTTTCATTAAATTCCTTACAGTCCATTTTTCGTGACCTCATAATTCATTTTTTTCAAATGATTCACTGCATAATGCATACGCCCCAAAACCGTGTTAATTGAACAGTTCAATTCTTTTGCAATTTCTTTAAATGACATTTCCGCGTACAGACGCAGTAAAACAACCTGTTTTTGTTCAGGGGGCAATTTAGAAACAGCCTCTTTTAGCCATAATTTATCTTCCATGTTAATCATTTTGTCATCCTGCATCCCGTCTGCATCGGGTAATTCATCCATTCGTTCCGCACTAAAGGCTTCATCTTTCAAAGCCACATCTTTACGCCGTACATAATCGATGCACGCATTATTCGCAATACCAAACACCCAGCTTGAAAATTTTCCCCTTTCTGTATATTTGGGCAAGGCTCTTATCACCTTGTGCCAGGTTTGTTGGAATACATCATCCGTAACTGCTTTGTTCCTCACAAATTTATAGATAAAACCGTATAATGGCTTTTCATACCGTTTATACAACTTTTCAAAGGCAAATTCATTTCCTGATAAATATTTTTTTATCAGATCTGCATCAGTCGATTTAGGATTCATATACATTCAAATATAAAACGTTTTATGATGAATTTTATTGTGTCGTTTATTTCTATTCAGTCGTTCTTTTTAAAATATTGATTTCGGCTTCAACAGTCAAGAAATTTCATCTTGATTTGATTTTTATTGTTTGTATATTAAATAAAATGCTCTTTATTCAATCATTGATCTGTATAATTGGATTCAGTTCAAAAAGTCCGGATCACTCTTAATATAACAGGATAACTGATTATGGAAAAAATTGGATTTATCGGCCTTGGGATCATGGGTAAACCGATGTGCCTGAATCTTTTAAAATCAAATTTTCCCCTGAATGTATACAACAGGACACAATCCCGTGTGAATCCGCTTGTAGATGCCGGTGCAAAATATTCAACCTCACCTGAAAATCTGGCAAAAGAGTCTGATATTGTTATTACCATGGTATCTGATACTCAAGATGTCCGGGATGTTATGCTTGGCCAAAACGGCGTCATACATGGCATACGCCCCGGAAGTGTTGTCATTGATATGAGCACAATATCCCCCTCAGCAACCAAAGACATGGCCGCTGAATTAAAATCTGCCCAGGTTGAAATGCTTGATGCCCCCGTCAGTGGTGGAGATACAGGCGCTGCTCAGGGCACACTTGCCATAATGGTCGGCGGCAGCAAGGCCGCTTTTGAACGATGTTTGCCGATTTTTCAGGCTATGGGAAAATCTGTCACTCATGTCGGTGGAAATGGAGCGGGTCAAACCACAAAACTATGTAATCAAATTCTGGTAACAATTACCAATATGGCTGTTTGTGAGGCTATTCTCTTTGCGAAAAAATCCGGTCTGGATCCCCATTTGATGATTGAGGCTGTAAAAAACGGAGCGGCCGGTTCCTGGCAATTATCCAATTTGGGACCCAAAATGGTCAAAAATGATTATAAACCCGGTTTTATGATTGACCTTCAGCAAAAGGATTTAAAACTTGTTCTTGAAGCGGCCCATGAGCACGGAATCCCTCTTCCTGCAGCCGGTCTTGTTCATCAATTATTTCACAGCTGCCAAATTCACGGTGAAGGCAGAGAAGGAACCCAGGCTTTATTTAAGTCATATAAACGATTGGGATTTGAAAAATAAATCAATTCGAAAGGGGAATACTATGAAAAAAATGCACTATTCAGTTTTATTACTTTCTGTTATTCTTATTTTCACAACATGCGGACCCACCAAGGAGGAAACAGCAGTGAATGATTTTATTGCTTCCCATCTTGAACAAATCAAACCACTTGAAAAAGAAATGGCTCTGGCATACTGGAGTGCTGCAACGACCGGAAAGGAAGAGGATTTCTCCGCATATGGTGACCTTGAACTTCAATTGCGTAAAATTTACAGTAATCCCGATGAGTACAGCCAATTAAAAGATCTTAAGAAATCCGGTGAGGTAAACGATCCGCTTTTGGCCAGACAGGTGGATTTACTGTTGAACAATTACCTTGAGAATCAGGTTGATCCGCTTCTTTTGAAAAAAATAGTCAATTTGAGCACAAAGGTTGAGCAAACATTCAGCACCTACCGCGGCAATATCGACGGACGTAAAGTCACTGGAAATGATATTAAACGTATTTTAAAAGATGAAACCGACACAAAGACACGAAAAAAAGCCTGGTTAGCCAGTAAGCAGGTCGGGAATGCGGTGGCGGCGGATGTTATTCAACTGGCCAGGCTCAGGAATCAGGCAGCCCGCAAGCTGGGTTTTGAGAACTACCATACTATGAAACTTGCCGTCGGAGAACAGGACGTAAAGGTTGTTTCACAAATTTTTGACGAATTGTACGGATTAACCAACGAACCTTTTAAAAAACTTAAATCCGAGCTGGACAAAAAATTATCTTCACTGTATGGGGTTCCAGTCAACGACTTAATGCCCTGGCATTATCATGATCCGTTTTTTCAGGAAACACCACTTATTTATGATATCGATCTGGACGCCTATTATCAAAACGCTGATATCCGTGAACTTGCCGCAGAATTCTATAGAGGCATTCATCTGCCGGTGGAATCCATACTGGAGGCCAGTGATTTGTATGAACGAGAGGGTAAAAATCCCCATGCTTTCTGTATTGATATTGACAAAGAAGGCGATGTCAGAGTATTGTGCAATCTGAAAAACAACGAATCCTGGATGGAGACACTGCTTCATGAGCTCGGACATGGTGTTTATGATAAGTATCTTGATCCCGAAGTACCCTATTTGCTCAGACAGCCTGCCCATTCATTTACAACAGAGGCTATCGCCATGTTTTTCGGTCGTCTCAGCCGGAACCCTTCCTGGATGAAGGTTATGCTTAATCTGACTGATGAACAGAAAAATGAAATTCAGGAGGTTACCGAAAAATATGCACAAATGAAACAACTGATTTTTGCACGCTGGGCCATGGTCATGTATAACTTTGAAAAATCGTTTTATGCTGATCCGGATCAGGATCTAAACGAATTGTGGTGGAATCTGGTCGAGAAATATCAGTTTATCAAAAAACCTGGAAAACGGAATGAACCGGACTGGGCCTCTAAAATCCATATTGTCAGTTATCCAGCCTATTATCATAATTACCTGCTGGGTGAATTGCTTGCCTCCCAGTTGAGTCATCACATAGCGAAAAACATATTGAAACAGGATATTTCCACAACCAGCTATATCACTGAACCGGAAGTTGGCCGTTTTCTTAAGAAAAAAGTATTTGAAGCCGGTGATGTCTATCCCTGGAATGAAATGATAAAAAGAGCCACCGGCGAATACCTTACACCCTCCTATTTCGTTGAACAATTTGTGATATCATCCTGATACTTTATAAAAAAAGGCCGCTATAAAGCGGCCTTTTTTATTTTATAATGAAAGTTGTTCTAAAGTGCTTTTGTCACCATATCTCCCACTTCAGTTGTGGAGAACCCCATTTTCCCGGCACCCATACTTTTCATTTTCGGCGTGACAGACATCACGGCCTTTTCAACAGCAGAAGCGGCCTTTTCTTCACCCAGATGTTCCAGCATCATCTGCCCGGAGCATACAGCTGCAAGCGGATTGATAATATTCTGACCGGTGTATTTCGGAGCGGATCCGCCTATGGGTTCAAACATACTAACCCCTTCGGGATTAATGTTTCCTCCTGCCGCGATCCCCATACCCCCCTGTGTAATAGCGCCGAGGTCGGTAATAATATCACCAAACATATTACCCGTTACAATGACATCAAACCATTCCGGATTTTTTACCATCCACATACAGGTTGCATCAACATGATAATAATCCCGGCGAATATCAGGATATTGCTTTTCGCCTATCTCGTGAAACGCGCGTTCCCATAAATCATAAGTGTAGGTCAGTACATTGGTTTTCCCGCAAAGAGCCAGTGTATTGTCTTTGTTGCGTTTTTTTGTATACTCAAACGCATATTGCAGACACCGTTCAACCTGCTTTCTATTGTAAACCATGGATTGGACAGCTACTTCATCCGGTGTATCCTTCATGGTAAACCCGCCTATCCCCGTATACAATCCGCCTGTATTTTCCCTGACAACCACATAATCAATTTCTTCGGGTCCTTTATCCTTCAGGGGTGTTTCCACACCGGGATACAGCTTGACGGGACGAAGATTAATATACTGATCCAACTCAAATCTGAGTTTTAAAAGAATACCCTTCTCAAGAATTCCCGGTTTTACATCCGGATGACCGATGGCTCCCAGATAAATTGCGTCGTATTGTTTCATTTCCTCAGCCGCTGACTCAGGCAGGACTTCACCTGTAGCCAGATAGCGGTCACCGCCGAAATCATATGACTGTGTTTCCAGTTTGAAACCGAATTTTTCGGCCGCTGCATTCAACACTTTCAAACCTTCAACAACCACTTCAGGGCCAGTCCCGTCACCGGGAAGAACAGCGATGTTATAGGTTTTCATAAAATTGATCCGTCCTTTCTTTTATTTTTAATGTTCATGCTATCATTCCGTTTTCCCTGGCGTACTGAAAAATCCCGCCGGCATTGATAATATCGGACACCTCCCCCAAATCTTTCAGTTTATAGCTTTTCCCGGATACATGATTGATGAGTTCATTTTGATTTATTTCAACTTCATCCCCGGTCCTTATCTCATTTGTCAGATCCTCTGATTCGAATGGAACAATGAGACCGCCATCCACAGAATTTCTGTAAAAAATTCTGGCATATGATACAGCAACCACAGCCTGAACACCTGCCATACTGAGCGCTACAGGCGCATGTTCACGTGATGATCCGCATCCAAAATTTTGACCACCTATAATAATTCTATATTCGGATGTCTCTTCCCCCTCACTGATAAACGGATGGTTTCCGTCGGGCAGTCCTGCTGAGGATTCCGGTACACCTGAAAGCGCATATTTTCCATACAGTTTTCTTTCTTTGGGATCATCCAGACTATATACAAGATGATTGGCCGGAATAATTTGATCTGTATCTATATCGTCTCCCAAAACATAGGCCTTGCCCTTAATATTTTTCATCATAACGTCATCCTTCATTTAGGCTAAATATTTCCGCGGATCCGTAATTTTACCTGTCAGCGCTGAAGCGGCTACAGTATACGGTGATGCCAGATATGTCCGGGAATCCCTGGAACCCATACGGCCCGGAAAATTACGATTTGTTGTCGATATACAGACTTCATCATTGTTGAGTCTCCCGAATGTGTCGCGGGGGCCTCCAAGACAGGCTCCGCAAGAGGGCGGTCCAATTTCCGCTCCTGCGTTCAGAAAAATGGACCGCAGAGACTGACCTTCATAATGTTCCGCATCCAGTGACTTCTCGACTTTTGTTGTTGCAGGCACGATTACAGTTTTTACCTTCACAGCCTGCCCTTTCAAGATTCTGGCAGCCGCCATAAAATCCGTGACTTTTCCTCCTGTACAGGAACCGATATAACATTGATCCAGCTGAACATCTTTCAAATCCACAGCCGGGACAACCTGATCAGGCAGAAACGGTTTTGCGACGACAGGCACCAGATCTTTTGAATGGTACTTCTTTACAGAATAATATTTTTCACTACCATCATTCTGGATAAGTTTAAAGTTCTTCTCAGTTTTTTCTTTAAGAAAATCGACAATATGCTGATCTGGTTCAATTATCCCATTCTTGGCGCCGGCTTCAATAACCATATTGCAAAGAGTCATTCTTTCTTCAATGCCGAGGCTTACAATACCATCACCAGAAAATTCCATGGTTCGATAAGTGGCCCCATCCACACCAATATCGCCTATTATTTGAAGAATAACATCTTTGGCCATAATATAATCCGGCAATTTTCCTTCAAACACAAACTGCATGGTTTCGGGCACTTTGACCCATAGTTTTCCTGTCCCCAGGATAAAAGCCGCATCGGTATTTCCTATGCCGGTTGCAAAAAGCCCAAAAGCACCGGCTGTGCATGTATGGGAATCCGTTCCAAACATGACCGTCCCGGGTAAATCAAATCCTTCTTCGGCCAGTGCAACATGGCATACCCCTCTGTATCGATCTGTTCCGGCATCATAGAAATGCGGCA
>Ga0272441_10005978_pt1 | contig 20734 bp, 22 predicted proteins | sample SSMProp6N_FD_193582 | JGI IMG/M metagenome (GOLD analysis project Ga0272441, IMG submission 193582) | Marine sediment archaeal communities from Little Sippewissett salt marsh, Falmouth, MA, United States - SSM-Prop-6N | ecosystem: Environmental > Aquatic > Marine > Wetlands > Sediment ...
GCTCCGATGACCTGATAGGTCGATCCGTAGTGAGATCGGAGATCGCGTTGAACTGCTGCGAGCACTTGCGGGTCGTCGTCGACGGCCAGGATCACTGGCTTGCTCATACGTTCCTTGGGGATGGTCGGTCGCCTTGGTCGATCCTATCGCGGTCCCGTTCCGCACGGACGGCGAGCGCTTCGCTACGCTCAGCACACCTCGCGAGAAAGGCGGAGAGGTGTCGGAAGGTCCGCGGATCGTGGTGCTCGGCAGTCGCGGGTCCATTCCCGTGTCCGGAGCCGAATTCGTTCAATACGGGGGGAACACATCGTCGTTCGCTCTCGCGATCGACGATCAGATAGTCGGATTCATCGATGCCGGCACCGGCCTCATCGCCCACGCAATCCACGGCCTCGAACTCTCTCCTTCGATCGATGTGTTCCTCACGCACTACCACTGGGATCACATCCAGGGCCTCTCGATGTTCGAGGCGTTGTGGTCGGGTGCTACGGAGATCCTCATCCACGGCCCGGGTGGACCGGAGCGCTCGCTCAATTCCGTCATCACCCCGCCCTGGTTCCCGGTATCGCTGGCCGACGCCGTGAATGTCCGTTTCCAGACCATCGGGCGGCCTGTTGAGATCCAGGGGCTGGTCGTCACGCCGTTCGAGGTCGAGCACCCCCAAGGGGCCGTCGGATACCGGGTGGACGGGCCATCGATGAGTGTGGCCGTCGTGACAGATCATGAGGCCGGGACCGAACGCGATGTGTCGATCACCAGAGCGATCAGCGGTGTGGACGTCCTCGTTCACGATGCGCAATACACACCCGCCGAGGTGGCGATCCGCCGGGGATGGGGCCACTCGACCTGGGAGGGAGCGATCGACGCCGCCGAGGCAGCGGGCGCGGAGCGGCTGCTCCTGACGAGCCTGGACCCCCGCACGACCGATGACGACGCCGACTCGATCGTGGCGCTTGCCAGACGGCGGTTCCCGAACACCGATGTCGCCGCACCGGGCGTCGTGGTGCCCATGTGAAGTTCGCGGCGATCGCACCACCGCGCCTGCGGACTGCCGAGGAGTCGGAACGTACCGCAACGTGGCTCGAGCTCTTCTACGACCTCGTGTTCGTCGCCGGCGTGGCGATGATGGGGACGCGGCTCGTCCACGAGGTTTCGTGGGCCGCCATCGTTTCCTATCTCGCCTACTTCGCGCTCGTGTGGTGGCTGTGGGCGAGCCACACCTTCTACGCGGACCGGTACGACACGGACGATCTCATCTACCGCCTCCTCGCCGGCGCCCAGATGGTGGCCGTGGCCGTGATTGCCGTTTCGCTCTCGCTGGGCGAGGCAGGATCAACACAGGCTTTTGCACTTGGTTACACGGCCGCCCGGATCACACTCTTGCTGTTGTATGCCCGGGCCTATCGGCATGTGCCGGGAACCCGTGCATTGGTGCGTGGGTATCTCGTCGGGTTCGGAGCGGCGTCCGTGTTCTGGCTGATCTCGATCTTCACCCCGGAGCCGGTGCGTTTCTGGGCGTGGGGCCTGGCGTTCGCCGTCGACCTCGCGACACCTTTCGCGGTCCGCAAGATCCAAGCCGCAGCACCACTCGACCGGTCACATCTTCCCGAACGGTTCGGTCTGTTCACCATCCTCGTGCTCGGTGAGTCGATCGTCGCCGTGACCGTCGGCCTGAGCCACGTCGCCTGGCAGACACAGACGACGCTGGTCGGGATCTTCGGGCTCGGGGCCGCAACGTGTTTGTGGTGGATCAACTTCGAACACCTCGATGGATCGGTGATCCGAAGGCGGGGGGAGGGGAAGAACTGGCGTCCGACGGTGTGGATCTACAGCCACCTGCCGCTGGCGGCGGCTCTCGCCGTATTCGGCGTGTCAGTGGAGCTTGCCATCGTTGGAGCCGACCACGGTCATGGCTACGCCGGCAGCAGCCGGTGGCTCCTGGTGGCGTCAGTGGCGCTTGCGTTCGCATCGATGGCTTCGGTCCAGCTTGCCTCGGTGCGGCCGGGGCAAGAGCACCTACGTCAGTCGGCGATTCGTGCTCGACTCGCCGGGATCCCGCTGGTGCTCATCATCGGTCTGATTCCCGGCCTCGGTGCCGTGTGGACCATGGTGCTCGTCACCGCGGTCTGCACCGGAGAGGTGCTGGCGGACCTCTTGGCTGCGAACCCCGAGATCATCAGCGCCATATCCGCTTCGATCCGCGTGGAGAACGACGGCTGAGGTGTGCTTGCGCTCAATCGTCGTCATACCGCGGCCGCTCTCGGCCGGCACACTTAGCGATCGATGCGGATCGTTGTTGACTCGGTATCGCGCGCGAAGCGCTTGAGGACAACCCGATTGAGGCAATGCCAGGTGCGCGGGCCGTCTTCCTCGGTTCTCAGGATCTCTGCCGACCGGAGGATCCTGAGGTGTTCGGAGACCGTTGACTGAGCCAGGTCCAGGTGGGCGGCGATTTCTCCCACCGTGAGCGGCTTGCACTCACGGAAGAACTCGATGATCTCCATGCGTGCGGGGTGTCCCATGGCCTTGGCGATCGTTGCCATTTGTTCGCAGGTGAGGGGCGCAGGATCAACCGGAGGGTCGTCGTCGAGACACGCCGGTGGGGGCCTGAGTTCCATGTCGGCGAGCGTAGCAAGCGGAGTCCGGCTCGCCATGGGGCCAAAAGACCGTTCATCGTCGATCACCGAATCCCGACGGCTCGGCCACAAGGGTTGCTTGCTCGCACGGCCGCTCATCGTTGGGACTCTTGGCCCTATCGCTAATCGTCGAAATACGATTAACTTTGCCTCCGTGAATCCAATCACAAACCGCCGCTAGGAGGCAACAAATGGCAAAACGGCTCCGCACACTCGGAATCGTCCTATCAGTAGTCGGCCTGCTCTTCGTCGTCGGAGGTGGAGTGGCCTACACCCAGGTGCAGGATGGGTACGGCTCGCTCCAATCGTTCAGCGAGGCGCAGAACGTACAACTCAGCTACAACGAAGATGGACAACTCATCGACCGCGGAACCACCGAAGGTGCCGATGCGATCATGGTGCTGTTGACGGAAGACTGGGGCTACCCAGTCAAGGAAGCGGATCTCGATCCCAATGACCCGCTGGTGAACACGGCTTCTGAGTACATGTTCCAGATGGCGACGATCACCTACCACACCCTGTACGGCACCCAGACCGTGGTGCTGACTGAGCCTGTTGAGTACAACGGCGAGACCTTTGCCGCTGGCGAGTACGATTTTGACGTCAACGGTTTCTACTGGACCGACTTCGATCGGATGCATCCGATCGAAGGTCCGGCACGTGACCAGGCGTGGAACGGAACAGCGCACGCGCTGATCGCCGAACTCGGCGTTGGAACCGTGACTCATTCCGCGCTCCAACTCGGCCTTGCGCTCGCAGGGACGCTGGCCGCAATCGGCCTCACGGTTCTCGTCGCCGGTCTCGGCCTGGTGTGGGCGACGAGAGAAGAGAAGGCCACGAAGCCTCCGGCAACGGAACCCGATGCGAAGAAGGAACTCCAGCCGGTGGGCTGATCGAGTTCAAGGACCTGCCGACTCGGTAGGCGACGAGACGACGGGGCCCCGCGAAGACGCGGGGCTCTGTCGCGTGGAAGCAAAGAGCCAAGAGCAAAGAGCCAAGAGCAAAGAGCCAAGAGCAAAGAGCCAAGAGCAAAGAGCCAAGAGCAAAGAGCCAAGAGCAAAGAGCCGGTTGCGTTCCGTCGTCTTTCGTCTTTGTTCTTTGCTCTTTGTTCTCTTGTCTCTCCTCCGCGGCTCAGCCCTGCCTTCGAGCGGTTGACCGCGGCCGGTGTCTTCTCTCTGTGAACAATCCCTGAACTTGGCGACGAACCCGGCCGAAGCTGCCGCTCGCCCGTACGATGACAACCATGGAAGAGACGGCCGGTACGGTTCTGGTGGTGGACGACGAGGACATTGTCCGCGAAGTCGTTTGCACATACCTCGAACGTGAGGGGTACACGACCCTGCAGGCTTCGGCGGGGCGCGCTGCCATCGCACTCATCGAATCCGAGCGGCCCGACCTGATCGTGCTCGACGTGATGCTCCCCGAGATCGATGGATACAGCATCCTCGCCGAGCTCCGAAAACGGGTCGATATCCCCGTCATTCTGCTCACCGCGCGCACCGAGGAGACTGACCGATTGCTCGGCCTCGAGCTCGGAGCGGATGACTATGTCGTCAAGCCCTTCTCGCCGCGAGAGCTCGCCGCACGTGTTCGAACGGTCCTTCGGCGATCGGGGCGAACCAACCCGCCGTCTCCGGCAGCGTCGCTGGTGTTCGATGGCCTGGAGATCGACGGCCGGAGCAGGGAAGTTCGTGTCGATGGAGAGCTGGTAGAACTAACGGCGAAAGAGTTCGACCTCCTCGTGTTCCTGGCATCAGCCCCGAAACAGGTCTTCTCACGGAGCCAGCTGCTCGAACGGGTGTGGGAGTCCTCGACCGACTGGCAGGACGCCTCAACGGTGACGGTCCACATCCGCAGGATCCGGCGGAAGATCGAACGCGATCCCAACGAACCGCGCTGGATCGCAACGGTGTGGGGCGTCGGCTACCGGTTCGAGTCATGAAGGCCGTCATGTGGTTCCTCGCGGCCGTGCTGATCGGTCTGGTCGTGTTTGAGATATCCATGCAGCCGACCGCCGAGGATCGAGTCCTGCTCGGATTGATCTTTGTGCTGGTCGCCGTGCTTGCCGGGCTCCTCGCGCTTGCGCTGCGGTGGGCGGGTCGCCGGTCACACTCCATTCGGCGCAGTGTGCTGATCGTCGGACTCGCCGGGTTGGTGATCGCGGCTGTGACCGTGGGGATTGCCGCACAACAGATGTTCCTGTCGAGTCATGATCTCAACCTCTTGCTTGTGGTGCTCGTGTTCGCCGTGGCGACGACGGTGGCTTTTGCCGTATCAGTCAGCGGTGATCTCACGAGGGACCTGGAAGCGACCGCTGCAGCAGCGCGGCGGGTTCAGGCCGGAGACCTCGGCGCCCGCACCGGTGTGGTTCGCGCCGACGAAGTCGGTACGGTGGCTGAGACGTTCGACCGGATGGCCGCCGACCTCGAGCAGCGTGACGCTGAGCGTCGCTCCCACGAAGCCGCTCGCCGACAATTCCTCGCTGCCATCGGCCACGACCTGCGAACGCCGCTCGCGTCGTTGCGTGCCGCGATCGAGGCGCTGGAAGACGGTCTGGCCCCCGACCCAGACCGGTACCTCCATTCGATGGACCGCGATGTGGCGGTCCTCAGCTCCCTGGTCGACGACCTCTTCCTTTTGTCGCGCCTCGAAGAAGGGTCGGTCGAGATGGAGCGGGGACCAATCGACATCACGGAACTGGCCGACGAAGCCATCGAGGTGCTCACACCGGTGGCGGTGTCGGCGGAGGTCCAACTTGAGCTGGTTGCCGACCAGCGTGTCGTTGCCGTGGGTGGATCCGAAGCGGTCAGTCGGGTCTTCCGCAACCTCCTCGACAACGCAATCCGATTCGCCCCGAGCGGGTCGGCCGTGACCGTGGAGGTTCGTGGCGAGGATGGGGCCGAGGTTCGCGTGCTGGACCGCGGACCCGGCTTCGATCCCGAGTTCGTCGGTCGCGCCTTCGAGCGGTTCAGCCGAGGCGACCCCTCGCGGGAACGGTCAACCGGGGGATCGGGTCTCGGTCTCGCTATCGCACACGGGTTCATCGAGGCTCTTGATGGATCGATCTGGGCCGAACCCGGCCCGGGCGGCTGCGTGGGGTTCCGTCTCCCCGCCGGGTGATCCGCAGCCGGAGCAATCCGGCCCGATGGCCCGGCAACCGAAACGCCGGTTCGGTACGATCCCGCCGAGGAGGTGACCATGACTCGATCGTCCGACACGCGCCCACATTGGTCCGCCGCCATGCGCGACTACGACTGCCTCTCAGTCCGCGACGGCGTGCTGCACATCGAAGGTGTCAGCACCGTGGACCTCGCTGAGGGATTCGGTACCCCCCTGTTCGTGTTCTCCGAATCGCAGATCCGTGAGAACCTGCGGCGGTTCCGAGAAGCGTTCGCGAAAGGTTGGCCGGGTCCGGTTGACGTGCTGCCGGCCATGAAAGCCAACACCCTCCTTGCCACCCGCCAAATCCTGTCGAACGAGGGTGCGGGCGCCGACATCTACTCACCCGAAGAACTCGACGGCGTGCTGCAGACCGGCGTCGACCCAGAGCGAGTCTCCGTCAACGGCGGAGGCAAGCCGAGGGAGCACTTGCGCAACTGCGTTGATGCGGGTGTCCGGATCACAATCGAAGACGTGGATGAGGTCGATCTCATTCAGGAGGTCGCTGCAGAGCTTGGGAAGACCGCGAAGGTTCGATTTCGGGTGAAGCCGGCGTTGCCGAACCTGTGGCGTTCCACCGACTTCTCACAGTTGACGGTGCCGATCGACCTCGGGATTCAGGTCTACAAGTCGGGTGTCCCACCCGAGTACCTCGAGGAGATGGGGCATCGTGTCTTCGCGATGCCGAACGTCGAGCTCGTCGGGTTGCATTTTCACGTTGGACGCCATCACCCAAGCCTTTGGTACTGGGAAGGCATGATGGTCCGCTTCGCCCGCCTCGCGGGAGAACTCAGCAGAGCATGGGGCGGCTGGCAGCCTTCGGAGATCGATATCGGCGGCGGCATGGCGAGCTCGCGTGATCCGCACAACAAGGAGTTCCCGCGTTCGGAATTCCTGCTGACGGCACTCGGTTACCCGTTTCTCATAGGGCTGCGTGGTCTCGGAGAGAAGATGTACCACAAGCTGCTGGCGAAGATCCTCGCGGTTCTGACCAGCTGGGGTGATCCGAAGACGCCGCCCTCGATTGAGGAGTACGGCCGGGCGGCAACATCTGTACTGCGCAGGGAGCTAGAAGCAAACGGAGTTACAACCGACGGTGTGCGGCTACAGATCGAGCCGGGGAGGGCGTTGTACGGCGACACCGGCATCCATCTCGCCCGGATCAAGTCCGTGAAGAGGCAGACCAGCCCGATCCCGTACGCGTGGGTGCTCACCGACACCACCTACTTCTTCCTAGCGAGCGGCGTCATCGAGCACAATCGACACCCGTTCGTGTTCGTCGAACAGCCGGAAGCTCCCGCAACGCAGACGGTCGACATCGTCGGCCATTCGTGTTTCGCCGATCAGATCGTGCTCGGTGCGCGTGTCCCAGAGGTCGATGCCGGCGACATCGTGGCACTGCTCGAGACCGGTGCGTACCAGGAAAGCTCGGCGTCGAACTTCAACTCCCTTCCGCGGCCGGCGTCGGTGCTGGTCAATGGTGATCAGGTGGAGTTGATCAAACGGGCCGAGACAATCGGAGATGTATACGGGCGCGATGTGATCCCCGACCGGCTCAAGCACGTCGGAGACCCGGCACCATGAGCGACAATCCCGTGACGTGGGTGATTGCAGCTCTCGAGGTGATCACGGCCCTTGGAATCGCTCTCTATTGGATCATGTGGTTTCGGACGCCGCATGATGAGCCGGGGCTCCCCGACGGATATGCAGATCACGAGGCGCCGTTTGTGTTCACCGACACGATCCTCGCGGTCGTGCTGGTCGTGGCTGCTGTGCTCCAGGTCACCGACGTACCTCCCGCTTCGGCGGCCAGGCTCGTGTCGGGCAATCGCCCGGTGGGAGAATCTCTCGGCCTGATCGCCGCAGGGATGCTTCTGTTCCTCGGGATACTGGACCTCGCCTACTTCGCCCGGACGGGCCTCTTCAAGCGAGAGCACGAGGGCATCATCAATACGGGTGTGGTGATCGGCACCTTGACCCTGGCCGTCGTCCTCATAGTGCGTTTCGTCTGATGGAGTATCGGGGTGTCCACGCGATCGTCACCGGCGGATCGTCCGGTATCGGTCGGGCGCTGGTCGACCGACTGGTGGATCGTGGCTCCCGCGTCTCGATCCTCGCGCTTGACGACGAAGACCTCGAGCGCGTCGAAACCGACCATGCCGATACGGCTGGGACCGTCACGGCTTGTGCCGTTGATGTGGGCGACGAAGAGCAAGTCGAAGCGGCCGTTGCCGCCGCCAACGCGTTGCACGGACCGTGTGACCTGCTCATAACGTCGGCCGGCATCGTGCGGCCCGGCCACTTCCTCGAACTCCCCAAAGGTGAGTTCGAGCGAGAGATGCGGGTCAACTACTTCGGAACGCTCTACGCAATCCGAGCGGTGGCCCCATCGATGCTCGAGCGACGGAGCGGACGTATCGTCGCCATCTCGTCGGCTGCGGGCTTGCTCGGGGTGTTCGGGTACTCGGCCTACGGATCAACCAAGTATGCGGTGCGAGGTCTCTGTGACGTGCTGCGCACCGAGATGAAGCCGCACGGCGTGTACGTCGGCTGCGTGTTCCCGGCCGACGTAGACACCCCTCAGTTTGCGGGAGAACAGCCGTTCCTCCCCGACGAGACGAAGGCGATCTCCGGAACTGTGACACCGATCTCAGCGGAGAAGGTGGCCACGGCAATCCTGAGGGGTATCGATCGGCGCCGGGCCAACATCTTCACCGACTCGAACACAACGGTCCTCGATCGGCTGGTACGCATGGCCCCCGGCATCACACAGCGATGGCTCGATGGCAAGGTGGCCGGGGTCGCGAAAGATCGATGAGCCGGTCCTGTTGTCGGAGAGCGGTCCGTTTGGCATCGTGATATGCGCAGGCGGTACGCTCCGTTCCGGAGGAGATGATGTCGAGAGTCGTCGGTGCAGACGTCTGGAAGAACGGGTGGATTGCCGTCGTCACCGTCGACGGTTGGATCGCCTCGATCAACGCCTACGAGGCGATGGCCGACCTCGCCAAGGGCGAGCCCGACGCCGAGGTCATTGCAGTTGACATACCGATCGGGCTACCGATCGCGCCTCCGCGACCTGCGGACTCAGCGGCGAGACACTTCATCGGTGCCCGGTCGTCGAGCGTGTTCCCGACGCCGCCGCGAGACGTGCTCGAGGCGAATACATATCAGGATGCGCTGCGGCTCTCCCGCAAGCGCTACGGCGTGGGTCTGACTGCGCAAAGCTACGCGCTTCGCCGTCGGATCCTGGAAACCGACGATGTTGCCCGTTCGGACCAGCGGCTCATCGAGATCCACCCGGAAGTCACGTTCCGTGCCCTGGCGGGGCGACCGCTGGCATTCTCGAAGAAGAGCTGGAACGGGCACGCCGAACGCCGACGGCTTCTCTCCAGCGTTGGGCTGTCGCTCCCCGATCGTCTTCCCGATGCCGTGGGCACGGTCCCATCCGACGACGTGCTGGATGCCGCCGCCGGTGCATGGACGGCCGCCCGTTACGCGGCGGGCGAAGCGCGATCCCTTCCCGAAGAGACGCCGCTCCCGGGCTTCGGTGAGGTGATCTGGTACTGAGGATCCCGACGGTTTGGTTGACCCCGGCAGCCGGCATTCCCACCGTGGCGGTGTGTCTGCGAATGACGGTTCGTCTTCGTCGGCGACCCAATACGCCGAATCTGTCACAGGGACTCCCTACGCTGAGGTCTCGAGGCTGAAGAATGGAAGAGAGGCCGCCAACGTGGAAGTCGCACTGATAGTCCTGGCTGTGGCGTTCGTCGTGGGCGCGGGCGTGATCGTCTGGGTAGTACTCCGCCGAGAGGACACCGCGACCAAGGAAGTCGACCAGCGCATCGAGCAGCTCGTAGCCGCCCAGGAGCGTTCCCAGCAGAACCTCTCGGGCCAACTGAAGATGCTCAACGATCAGCAGAGCGCTGCGACCGCCGCCACCACCAAGGCGTTCCAGGAGTCCTCGGAGCGGCTGACGAAGGCGATGAACGATCGCCTCGAGCAGGTCCAGGACCGCATGGGCCAGAGCCTCCAGAAATCATCGAAGGAGACCTCCGAATCGGTCACCAAACTCACCGAGAGGCTGTCGGTGATCGACCAAGCGCAGCAGAACATCACGAAGCTGTCGACCGAAGTTGTGGGCTTGCAGCACATCCTCGACGACAAACAAGCCCGCGGGGCTTTCGGCGAGGTCCAGCTCGAGGCGATCGTGGAAGATGCGCTCCCAGCAACGGCCTACGAATTCCAGAGTGTCCTTGCGAACGGGAGGCGGGCCGACTGCCTCATCAAACTCCCGAATCCACCCGGGTCGGTGGTCGTCGACGCGAAGTTCCCACTCACGGCCTACCGCAACATGCTGAACGCTGACGACGACACGGCGCGGGCCGCCAGCGCGAAGCAGCTCGGAGAAGACGTGAAGAAGCACGTTCGCGACATCGCCGAGCGGTACATCATTCCCGGCGAGACGGCGGACTCGGCCCTGATGTTCCTGCCGTCCGAGGCTGTCTACGCCGAGCTGCACGCCCACCACCCGGCGATCATCGATGCGAGCTACAAGTCGAGGGTGTACATCGTCTCGCCGACGACCATGATGGCGACGCTGACCACGGTGCGGGCGGTCCTGCGCGACGTCGAGATGCGCAAGCAAGCGGGCGTCATTCAGACGGAAGTCGGAACCATGCTCACCGACGTCGGGCGCCTCTCGGACCGGGTTGCGCACCTCAGGAAACACTTCGATCAGGCGAATCGGGATATCGACCAGATCGAGACGTCGGCCGGAAAAGTCCAGACTCGCGGCACACGGATCCACGAGCTGGATCTCAGCGAGCCGGAGCGAGAGGTGCTCCCGGCACCCGACCCAACTCTCCTCGACTAATCCGCGTACCCAGGGTTGGTGGCGTTCTCGTTGGCGTCGTGAGCCCACAGAATGAAGGCCACCGAAAGCCCCACCATGCAACCCAGAACCACTGAACCGAAGAAGCGGATCCCGCGGCATGAGCACCGAGTTCGCACGTTCAGTCGCAACTACGAACTCATCACCGGACTCGGCGATCACTATGCCGTGGAGTCCGATGGGGCCCGGCAGTTGGTGCGCGTCGTGGCCGGGCGGTTCGGCGTGGTGGAGCCCGATCTGGCCTTCAACCGTCGCCGGCGCCCCGACACCGGGCAGTGTTGGGCACCGAGGTGGCTGGCGGTTGAGCAGTACGGCGAGTCGCGGATCCAAGCCTGGGAGCAGCACAACCGCCGTGACTACCCAACCAGCGGTCAGATTCGGCTCGGGACAACAACGGCTGTCCGAACGCTCGCTCACGAACTCGGACACCACCTCGTCCACCTGCTCGAGCCGGCTCGCACGCCTTCCCACGGCAAGGTATGGGTGGGCCGGTTCGATGATGCGATGGAGTTGATCGCCGAGTCTCTCGGCGCCGCGATCCCCGACTGACCCCGACTGCGGCGGCCTCAGCGCCGATCGGGGTGATTCCCCTGTCCACCGTGTCGACCCGTCGGTACCCTGAAGACAGAGGTTCGAGAATGATCGCACCCAAGCTTCTCGCGACGGCGATCCTCGTGTTCGGTCTCACCGGATGCGGCGGCTCCGGGGACACCACTACCACGGCTGCACCTCCGGAGGACATTCCGAGCGTCCCCCAGTCGACGTCGATCCCTACGACCGTGACGAGCCCGCCCGCGCCGGAGTCAACCATCCCGACGACGACGCCGACCACGGCCACGGCCACGATCGCAGAAACAACAACAACGGCAGCGACAACAACAACAGCGTCGCCGACGGTCGTGGATCTGGCTCCTGGGCTTTTCTGTCGGGATCTCAACGCAGCGGGTTTTGGCTACTCGGACGCCGTCGCCTACTGGGTGAGCGAGGGGGAACCAGACCGCATGGACGCGGACCACAACGGCATCCCATGTGAAACGGTCTATTCCGAAACCGACATCCTGGCCTTCTGGGGTGATCCGCTACCAACAACGACGACGATGGCGGGGGCTAGGCGCTACTTCCTGCCGCGCGAACCTTGGGAGTATCCCGACTCGGTGCCGTCGGGAAGCGGCACCTATGGATCTGGATGCAGTCCGGGAACGACCGCCCTTCCAGACGGCATGTGGTTCGGGTTCCTCGCCGGCTATGGCCCATCCGAGATCGATTTCGACCTGGCCTGCATCTACGTGCCGGGTCCTGACGACGAAGGCGGGGCTGCGATCCGAAACGACAACCCACGGATCCGCACGATCGTCATCGATCGGGCCATCCCGGTCCACTTCGTGCTTGGCGGCTGGGTCAACGGTGTCGAGCCGTACGAACGTTGGCTCCATCGGGGCTGCTACGACCTCACATGCCCGGTGTGGCTCTATGTGAACGAAGGGGCCGTGACGGCGATCGCCGAACACTTCCTCACCGGCTGATACTGGAAGGTCGTCGTGCTGAAGTCCGCCGATTGTCCAACCAGCGACAGTTGGCCCCGTCGGCGCTCGGAGGAGCTGTTCCTTCTGACATGGCAACCCAACTGATCCGCACCCGTCCCAACCCTCGTCGTGCGCTTGTCTGGAGCGGCGGCCTCGCGGGCCTTTGGGTCGTCGTTGCACTGATCCGCCCTACGTCCACATTCCACCTTGCGCCGTTCCTCATCGCGGCCGCTCCGACGGTCCTCTTTACGCTGGACGGCAACAGGCGAGCGGAGTGGCCCACGGTGTCGCGCCTCGCAACCGGAGGTATGGCCCTTGCGCTGGCGGCGGCATTCGCTGTTTCGGTCCTCGGAGCAATGCAGGGTCCCCCCTTCGAGAGCTTCTCGGGTCCACTCGTCGAGGCGGTGGTCTTTGCAGCGGTCGGGACGGGTGTTGGTATCGGCTTCGCGTGGTGGAGGATGCGCTGATCAACGCCCGGCTGCGGCCTCGAGCGCGGCCTCGTCGGCGCCGGTGATCACCCGATATCCGGTCTCGACCGCTCCCTCATCTCGGAGTTGTGACAATGCTTGATTGACGGACTGTCGGCTCGCACCGAGCAGTCCGGCGAGGCTTGCCTGTGACAGATGGAGATCGCCGTACCGGTCTGCTTCGTCGAGCACCATGTCTGCGACCTGCTCCTTGACCGTGCCACGCATCAATCTGAGCACGCGTCGTTGTGTCGATTCGAGTTGGTTGAGGCCGGCCACCAGCCAACGGATGGCGATCCGTGGATGCTCGAACAGGACCCGGAGGAGCTTCGACCGGTCGAGGCGGAACGCTTCCACCGGCGATACCGCACGCGCACTCGAGATGTATGGCCGACCGCGCAGCAGCGCGATGTCGCCGATGACGGCGCCGGGGCCTACCCGCCCAACAACAAGGTGGCCGCTCTTTCGATGGCGAAACAGCTCGACATCGCCGGTTCGTAATACGTACGCCGCATCCGAGTCGGCACCCTCCTTGAAGAGGTGCGTGCCCGGATACTTGTCGACATAGCTGCCGGCATCCGAGAGTGCGGCAAGATCCGCCGCCGTGAGAGGTAGGTAGTCGGTACGTCCGAATGATCGGGCAAGCCAAGCGAGATGCTGTTCTTCCAAGGGATCCATGTGGCGACAACACCCAGGAGTCGGTTCGTATTCTCAACCCGACGACTCAGTTCACCGATCCGTAGCTAGGCCTGCGACCGTACCCACCTGCGAATCGCTGCCTGCGCTGCAACATCGTCCTCGTTGTACTGGAGAAGCCGAATGCGTTGCTCATCGTCCCCGTCGAGCGCATCGACGTACCACAGTTCGGACTGCGCTCCGCCAGGATCACCGTCGCGCCAGTTGAATCCGCACAGCGGCGCGATGACTTTGAGGGAGTATCCGTCCGGAGACACGAAGCGTTCCTTGATCCACGACCAGAGATCACAACCGTACCGGTCGAACCAGTCGTCGATGGACGGCGCCGAACGCAACGAGACGCTGTGACGGACGGATGCCTCGTTCAGAATCGTGCGCTCGTACCCGGTCCAGTGATACACCACCGCATCACCCCGGTCGGCGACGCTGTCGAAGTAGCGGAAGAGTTGTTCGAGGACGCGGCGCTCACCGTCAGGCCTCCCGGACCAGTCCGAGATCGGTCGAAACGCGGCGCCCCCGGGCTCGTGGATGAGGAGGCCGGCGAGGTAGAGCGTGCCGAGGTAGGTCTCGACGTCGAAGTCGATCTGGTGCGCGGCGTCGGGGAGGCCGAGATCAACTCCCGGCCTGCGAAGCAGGGTTCCTGACGCTCGAGCGCGCGCTTGGAGGATCGCTTCCTCCGTCACTGAATAGTCTCCGAACGCAACACCGGACGTGAGGTTCGCTATCTGCGTTGTGGTGGTGATCCCCGAATTGAGCAGTTGCGCGGTTTCGTGTGGGTCAACCGCCGGTAGAAGAGAGATGTGGTCGACCGACTCGAGTTCGCTGCGGCAGAAATCGGCCCAGGGACACGAACGGCATTCTCCGCGCCATACGGCTGGGACAAGCGGCGTGTGCGGTTGGGACCGGCCTGCCGCAGCAACGATGATGGCTTCATCGAGCGCCTCGAGATGACGGTCGAGGAGTGACGGATCGCCGGCACCGAGGTCGACCCATACGACGATCATCGACGATTCGGCGCCGATGATCCCAGCAAGGTGCCGCGGATTGGCGAAACCCGCGTCGTCGAGGAGCCTCCAGTAGTGGGCCACTTGCAAGAGATCGTTGACGCGCCCGCTGCGAAAGCGGCACGCAGGCCCGTTGACATCGTCGATGCATTCGATGGATGCCGCACGCCCGGGGATACCGGTCTTGCCGATCGCCTTGTGGTGCTTCACGTCGATCGGCGCATAACCATCTTCGAGTCGCACGAGGACATCGGGAGCGCCGACGGACTGCAGCCCTGGTGCCGAGAGGCGCCCGCCGAGGACGAACGGGACACCGGAGCGCAGCGCTCTGGTCGTTATCGATTCGCGATCTGGCGCCAGCACTTCGGATGGGATGACCACCGGATTTGTGGAATCGATCGGCGTAGCGGGGGCGGACACGACTTGGGGCGTCGTTGCTTCGAGCAGCCCGGTGACAACCTCTTCTTCCCAGGCGCGGCCATCCGCGATTCTGCGCTCGACGACCTGATCACGGATCCGTTCGGTCTGGTTGTATCGGTCGTGGTGAATCCGCGTGGGGCAACGCCCGAGTTCTCCACCACCGATCATGATCAGTTCATTGGGTGCTGTCGGTGCGCTCATGGGTCCAATCTTCGCACTCGGGGGTGACAGGAAACGAAACGGCGAGGCTGTTGCGGATGTGAGGAAGCCACGGCAGTGGGTGCTGGCATTGAGGGTTGGGAGTTGACTATCGGCGCCAACTTTCGCGGTTGAAGAGAATCAGTATTGGGAGGATCTCGAGTCGCCCGACGATCATCAAGCCGGCGAGCAGCCACTTGCCGAGCATCGGAACCTCGAGGTAGTTGCTGGTTGGGCCGACCGAGCCGAGGCCTGGGCCGACGTTGCCGAGCGAAGAAGCCACAGCGGACACCGTCGAGACGATGTCCATGTCCGGGCCCCAGATCGAAGCGATCACCGCAAGGGCGAAACTGCCGGTCATGAACGCGAACATGTAGAGGAGAAAGAACGTCTGGACGGCCTCCACGAGGTCGTCTTTCAGCGGGCTCTTCCCAATGCGGGCAACGAAGACGCCGCGGGGATGGATCAATCGACGTATGTCGACCCGGGACGCTTCGTAGAGGACTTCATGGCGATAGATCTTCACCGAGCCGGCGGTTGAGCCGGCCATTCCCCCGACGAACATCAGACCAACGATCATGATCTGAAGTGCCGGCTTCCAGAGCCCGAAGTCGGCCGTGCCGTATCCGGTTGTGGTGATCATTGACGCCGAGGTGAAGATCGCATCACGAATGGTGTCGTGGACCGAACCGCCCCACGTACCGATCATCATCACGACCGCCGCCGCAGCCGTAACACCGAGATAGACGCGCACCTCAGTGGTCTTCCAGTACACGCCGGGTTTGCGGATCGCCCGGTAGTGGACAGCGAACGATGTCCCCGCCAGGACCATGAAGATGATCACGATCCACTGGGAGTAGCTACTGAACGCGTTCAGCGATCCGGCGTTCGTGCTGTACCCACCGGTGGACATGGTCGTGAAGCCGTGGTTGACGGCCTCGAAGAAGGTCATGTCGCCGAGCCACAGCAGGATCATCTCTATGGCCGTCAGGGCGACGTAGACGATCCACAGGCGCTTCGCGGTCTCCTTGAAACGCGGCGTGAGTCGGTCTGGGGTCGGGCCGGGGGACTCGGCACGGGCGAGCTGCACAGCACCCATCCCGAGCAGCGGCAAGATGGCGATGGAGAGCACGATGATCCCCATGCCGCCCATCCATTGGGTGAACGACCGCCAGAACTGGATCCCGTGCGGGAGCAGGGCCGGATCGGGGATGACCGAGGAGCCTGTCGTTGAAAATCCGCCGACGGTCTCGAAAACCGCGTCGGTGACGTTGGTGATCGAACCGGTGAAGAGGTAGGGGAGGGCACCAACAAGCCCGATCGCGATCCAGGCCAACGCGACGGCGGCGAAACCCTCGCGGGTACTCAACTCACCGGGCCGGTCGAAGAACCGCCACAAGACGAATCCGATCACGGTGGTCAAGGCCGCGGCGGCGAGGATCCAGAGTGCCGCTGACCACTCCTGGTAGATCGCCGATACGAGGGCTGAAATGAGCATCGACGCGCCGATCGCTCCGACGACGGCGCCGACGACATGGAGGAGGTGCCGCCATGACATCGCCGGTCAGCCCGAGAGGCTCTCTGCTGCGGCGATGGCCTCCGGCCGAGCAATAACGATGAGGTGGTCCCCCTCTTCGATGACGGTGCTGCCGCGCGGCACGAAGGCTTCGTCGCCGCGCTGCACACCGCCAATGATCAGAGATGCCGGTGGGTTGAGGTCGTTGAGGGTCTTGCCGATTGCCGGACTGCCGGGGCGGACTTCGAGTTCGATGGCCTCAGCATCGGAATCCGAGAACGTGGTTACAGAGTGGATGATGCCGCGTCGTACGAACCGAAGGATCTCATTCGCCGCAGAGAGGCGGGAGCTCACGGTGGCGTCGATGCCTGCCCCGCTGAGGAGTGCAACCAATTCCGTGTTGGTGAATCGCGCGATGACTTCCCCCGCACCAAGCTCCTTCGCGACAAGACATGCGAGGAGATTGTCCCCGTCCCATCCACTGAGTGCGATGACCGAGTCCGCGGCATCAACACCTTCTGCCATCAAGAGCTTCGGGTCGGTTGGGCTACCGCACACGGTGACGACTCGCGGGAGTCGTTCGGCGATGAGGTGGCATCGTTTGCGATCTTCGTCGATGAGTGTGGTCGAAATCCCGTTGTCCGCAAGGAGGGCCGCGGTCTTTTGTGCGAGGCGCGTTGCGCCGAGAACGATCGCCTTCTTGGCCGCCTGGTCGCTGATCCCGAGCAGCTCATAGGCCTCGGAGGTCTTGTTGGCTTGCACCATCAGGAGAACGTGGTCGTGTGCCTCGAGCATGGTTGAACCTCGGGCAATCATGGTTTCGCCATGCCTGATCACTGCCACAACGAGCCAATTCCATCCATCGACGGCACGGCGCAGTTCGGCAAGGCTTGTTCCGACGAAGGCCGCTTCCGGATGCACATACGCTCCGAGAAGGACGAGCTGACCGTCAGCGAATTCCACAAGGTCGGAAATCGCTCCACGCTTGACGAGGGCGAGGAGATCGCGAGCTGCGGCCTCTCCGGGATCGATGATGAAGTCAACGCCGAGCTCTTCGACTTCGGCCTTGAGCTCAGGGTCTTCGACACGAGCGACGGTGCGCGGGATCCCTATGTTCGTCGCTGCGCTGCACGCAAGAACATTGATGGCGTCCGATGAACTGACGGCGATGAGGAGATCAGCGTCGTCGAGACCGGCCTTCACAAGAGTCGAAGTCGAGGCGCCGTTGCCGTTGACGACCATGCAGTCGATTTCGGATTGGACGTCAAGTGCACGCTGCTCGTTCGACTCAACGAGAACGATGTCTTGGCCCTCGAGCGCGAGCCGCTCCGCAAGGTATGAGCCGACAGCCCCGGCACCAACAATGACAATCCTCATAGGCCAGTCAGGATAGGTCGGCGGTGGGGTCCGCACGAACCGAACGAACGGGTTCCGAGACGCCTTTGCCCGTCGCTTCGGCGCGCTGCGCTGCCGCCAACTTCCCCGGGATGTGCCGCTCCTGGCGAGACGGCACGTCGGGACGCCGAAGGTCGTTGGTCTCTACCTGTGCGCGCTCCACACCCCGAGGATGCGAGGTATGGAGTTCGGTGATTGGTACGTGGCGATCGTCCCGATCTTGGTCGGGATGGGCATACTCGGCTTCTGGATCTCCGCGGTCGCGACCGGACGTGTACCTGAGATCGAATCCGGCAGGATCGAAATCCGATTCCATATCGTTGCCGAGGTGGTCACTGGTCTCGTGCTTATCGCCGGCGGATTGGCCGTCGTGGTCGATGGAGGTGCCCCCTCGACCGTTGTCCTTTCGTCGATTGGCCTCGGGATGCTCTCCTACACGCTCATCGTGTCTCCCGGCTACTACGTCGATCGGCACAACAAGCCGGCGGTGGTGATGTTTGCGGCGATCTGGCTGTTGACGATTCCGGTCATCGCCCTGCGCTTCTTCCTGCTTTGACCTACCCGTTGATCCTCGAATCGAGGTTCTTCCGCGCCGAACGTCGAATCCAAGCCTCGAACGGCGTCTCCATAGGTGGAGTCTCACACGAAAGGAGATCCACATGAGAAGGATGACGCTCCTCACGAGCCTCATCATGGTGTTCTCGCTGATCACGGCCACGGCCGCGATCGCCGGAACCGGTGCGAAGGCCGGTGAGGGCTCGCAGAACGCCGACACGGTGATGGCCCAGACACAGGAAAACAACAGCGTCCAGGTTCAGGAGCCCGCTTGCCAGGCGGGTGATCCGGATTCCGACTGCGAAGCCGCACAAACGCGCACCCAGGCCCGCGAGGAGATTCAGGTTCGGGAGCACGACGGTGAATGCCTCGGCACGGACAAGGAGTGCGCTGCCGACCAGGAGCAGATCCAGGCTCGCGAGCGGGACCAGAGCCGCTCGAATGATGGTGAAGGTATGCAAACACGCACCCAGGCCCGTGAGGAACTGCAGGTACGGGAGCACGACGGTGAATGCCTCGGCACGGACCAGGAGTGCGCTGCCGATCAGGAGCGGGCCCCAGAGCGCGATCGGGATCAGATCCGATCGAATGATAATGCATGTGTCGGTACCGATGCCGAGTGTGAGCAGCTCCGCGAAACGAATCGCGCCGAGATGCAAGAACGCATCATGAGGCGCCTTGCCGTGTTCGCCGACGGTAGTGGCGAAGGCGAGTACCTTCGCGCCTTGATGCAGCGGGTGTTGGCCTACATGTATGGGCCCTTCTCTGCTCTGTTCACGTAGTCGAGGCGGTTGAGAGGCATGTGAGCGAATACCCGGAACTGGATGAGATCATGAACGGAATCCGAGCCCGAAGCGAAACGGCCTTTGCAGCGGCATATCGGTGCACCGCCGACCCCCTGGCGTCCTTCGCCAACGGCATGGTGCACGATCAGCGCTTCGCAGAAGACGCGGTGCAACAGGCGTTCCTCGAACTCGTCCAAGCTGCTCCAAAGATCAGGGGCGACGGCCGCTCCCTTCGGGCGTGGCTGTTCCGCAGTGTCCGATTCACCTGTCTTGACGAATTGCGGCGCAAGTCCCGCCGCCCCGAACATCTCGCTGCGACGGTCCCTGAGGTCGGTGTCGAACCGGAACTCCCACCAGGTTTTGACACCGACCCGGACCTCGCGGCTGCGATGGCGCAACTGACGCCCAATCAGCGCACGATCCTCGTACTTCGGCACGTTGTGGGCATGGACGGCAACGAGATCGCCGACGTTGTGGGCGGCAACCGGGTCGCCGTGTACGCAGCAGCCCGTCGCGCTGAGCGGCGTCTTCGGGCGTTGCTCGAAGCGACCGATGAGGGGGGTGCGTGATGGCCGATCAAGACGCTCTGGAACGACTCTCCGCCGCCTATCGCACCGAAGTCAATGAAGGGACCAAGGAACGGCATATCACCGAGATGAGTACGGCGATACGCACGGCCCCGCCAGTACCGGTTCCCACAGGGTTTGCGCTGCGTCGCCGCATCGCGGGCGCAGCCGCAGCATTTGCTGTGGTTGTCGCACCGGTCGGGATGGCCGTCGCCGCCGAGGACGCCGTGCCCGGCGAATTCCTTTACCCGGTCAAGCAAGTCACCGAACGAGTCCGCGCATTTGTCGACGACGATATCGCAGCCACGCATCGTGTCGAAGAAGCTGAGCACCTTGTGATTCGGGGGGCTCCGATCGTCGAGATCACCCGCGCCGTCGAGCGTGCTGAGGCCGCAACATCAGGCTTGACGGAAGACCGCCTTCTGCGACCTCGGTTGGAGAGCATTCGAGAACGCCTCCGCCAACAGGACGAACTGGAGTCGGGTGCGAGAGAGCTTGAGGAGTCACCGCAATCCGGTCGCCAGGACACGCCCGACCGAGATCCTGGGAACGTGGGTCCGAGCGGAGGGCAGAGCACCCCCGGCGAAGGATCCCCAGCTACTTCGGTGCCCGGGTCATCGGGGTCAGGAGATGGCGAGGAAGAAAGACCTCAGGACGGCAACGGTGCGAACAGCCAATCAGCGCCGCTGCCACCGAACGGCAACTCCGATACCGGAGCGCAGGAGGGTGGGAGCGGAACCCCCGAACCTGACGGGAACGGAGACGGGGGACCGGCTTCGCCGCCAACGACGGCGCGGCAGAACTCCGGCGGGGCGAGTGGCTCCTAGCGGCTCGTCGCCGCACGAAGGTGGCACGTCGCACAGGATCGAGCCGGATCAACCGCACTGCCTTCCCCGGCTTCAGCCTTCCCGCCTCGACGTTTC
>Ga0272441_10005979_pt1 | contig 20733 bp, 15 predicted proteins | sample SSMProp6N_FD_193582 | JGI IMG/M metagenome (GOLD analysis project Ga0272441, IMG submission 193582) | Marine sediment archaeal communities from Little Sippewissett salt marsh, Falmouth, MA, United States - SSM-Prop-6N | ecosystem: Environmental > Aquatic > Marine > Wetlands > Sediment ...
CGTGGGCGAGGGCGGCCTCGTAGGTGCGCGGCAGGTCCTTGGGCATCTTCATCCACCACGTCATCGGCTCGGTGTACCGGAACGTGGTGATGCCGTGGGCGTCGTCCCAGGCCGTTTCGTTGGTGCCCTCCTTGAACGCGAAGCCGAAGTCCTGCCAGCCCTTCACGTCGCTGATCTTGTGAAACGGCATCCATAGGCCCAGCTCGGGCGTGCGGCAGCGGTAGTGGCCGGGGAATAGGCGGTACATCGTCTCCAGCGCCGCGCGAAAGCCGTGGAGCAGCCCTTCGAACTGGAACGAAAGGAAACGGACCTCGGCCTCCGGCTTCTCGGGCGCGAGGCCGAGGTCGCAGGCGGCGTACAGCAGGCCCGTCCCCGCGCTGTAGCCGAGGCGGTAGAAGCAGGGCGTAGCGGGGTCCACGACGATGGCCGTCCCGCCCGCCGCCGCCAGCGGCCAGCGGGACATCTGCCCCCGCGCCCCGACGCCCGCAAAGCGCGTCAGGTCGGCGTACTCGTTGGGCGCTTCGGCGTCGACGTTGCCGCGCGGCGTGTGCACGAGGACCGTGTCGGTGGGCGTGCCGACCGGGATGACGTAGTACACCGTCACGGCGCGGTCGCGGTCGGTGGTGTCGCGGAGGGTCGCCTCGATGGTATGGCGTTTCGGCACGCCGGTGAAGGCTGCGTTTTCCTCCAGGTCCAGGCCGAGCGCCTTGAACCGCTGGGTGTCCACGCGGTCGAACGCCACCACGCCCCTGCCGGCCGCCACGTCGCGGACGAGAAAGCCGCGCTCGATCTTGCCCGTGACCCGCATGGCCATCCCGTCGAACATGGCGGCGCCCTCGGGGGCGGTCATCTGGGCGAGTTTGGGTTCCTTGAACTGCGCCTTGCCCGCGTGCCGCCTGAGCAGCATGTAAAACGCCAGCGACCGGACGGGCTTGGCCGGGAAGACGACGACCTTGGCCCGCTCCCAATCGTGCGTGCCGGTCTTGAAGGAGTCGATCTGGCCGTACAGCGGCGTGCCGTCGGTGTATGCCAAATCGAGGTAGAGCGAATAGTCCGAGTCCGGCCGGCCACCCACGCCCTCGGCCCGGCTCCAGCACGTGGCCACGATGGGCCGGGGCTCCGTCTGGTTCAGGACGACCGTTTGGGTAACGCCCCGTTGCACGGCGGCATCGGCCCCGTTGGTGCAAACGAACGCCTGGCCGTCGCGCGTAAACCCTTTTCCGTACGGCCGCCAGGCGTCGGGCTTCAGGAGGTTCTCGCCCTCGGCCTCCATGGGTTTCATGACGACCCGCGGTGCAGTGGCCGCCGCGGCGGCGGTGGCGGCAACGCTGAGGGCGAACAGCAGAAGCGCCGGACGGATGCGATGAACGGACATGGCGTGGCCTCCGCGGGTACGCGTGCCGGTGGACGGGCGCCTTCAGCATATCTCCGCGGACTGGCAGGTCAAGCCGCGGAAAGCCGCGCGATGACGTTCGTGCCGTGAGCCGCAGGCTCCGCCTGCGGGTAGCGCGGCAGGTCGGGAGATTTACCCGCCCAAGGCGGGCCCGCTGCGCGGGAATGCTATTCGCCCCGGGGCTGGTACACGCAGAACGGTTCCTCGGCCAGGTAGTCGCCCGTGAAGGCGAAGGCGCGGGCCCGGCACCCGCCGCAGATACGCCGGTACTCGCACGCGCCGCACCGGCCGTGGTAGGCGTCGACGTTGCGGACGGCGGCAAAGAGCGGGCTCTCGCGCCAGATGCGGGCGAAGTCGAGGTCTACCTGCCTCAGGTCGCCCGCCTCGGTCTCCAGGAACCCACAGATTTGCACCTTGCCGGTGTGCGAGATGAAGGCGAACGTTTTGCCGCCCATGCATCCGCGCGAGAAGGGGGGCACGGGCTCGAGCGGCTGGCCTGCCCGTCGGGCCCGCTGGTCGCGGATGCGCGAGTAGTGCGGGGCGCACGTCACGCGAATCGGGATGGGGCCGTCGCGCTCTTCGTCGGCCAGCCACCCGAGCGTCCGTTCGTACTCGGCCGCCGAGAGTTCCTGCCCGGCCAGATCCTTGCCGCGCCCGGTCGGCACCAGCAGGAACGGGTTGAAGACGCTCGCGCCGAGTCGGACGGCGAGGTTGCGGATGGCGGGCACCTCGTCGCGGTTGGCCTGCGTAATGGTCGTGTTGATCTGGAAGGCGAGGCCGCCGCGGCGGGCGGCGTCGGCGGCGCGGACGGCCATGTCGAACGCCCCCGGCACCCCGCGGAAGGCGTCGTGCGACGCCGGGGTCGCGCCGTCGATGCTGATCGAGATGGCGTGGATGCCGGCCGCCAGCATCCGCCGGACGGCCGCGTCGTCCACCAGTTGCCCGCACGGGGCCATGACGGTGGGCAGGCCCAGCGACCGGGCGTGGGCGACGAGGTCGTACAGGTCGTCGCGGAGCATCGGCTCGCCGCCCGTGAAGATGATCGTAGGCCGGGCCAGCGACGCGATGGTATCGAGCAGGCGGCGGCCTTCGTCGGTCGAGAGTTCGCCCTCATACGGTTGGTTGCGGGCGGCGGCCCGGCAATGCTTGCACGCCAGCGGGCATGACCGCGTGACCTCCCAGGCGATAAGGCGGGGCAGGAACTCACCGCCCGCCGCCTGGCCGGCGGTCGGCATCGATTCGTTGGCCATCGGAGGTTGGTCATTCGTCATGGGGTGTCCGGCCGATTTCCTCGTCCGTCAGGTAACACGCGGGGTCGGGCGCCCAGAGGTCGCCGGTGGCGGCCTCGGCCCGGACGCGGAAGTTGCCGCCGCACACGTCGAGCCACCGGCACGTGGCGCAGCGGCCTGTGACGTGGGGGCGTTTGTCCTTGAGTTTCGCGAGCAGCGGGTTCGACGTGTCGGTCCAGATTTCGGAGAACGGCCGCTCGCGCACGTTGCCGAGCGTCGTGTGCCGCCAGAACTGGTCCGGGTACACAGCGCCGTCCCAACTGATGCACCCGATTCCGTTTCCGGACTGGTTGCCGCGATTCATCCGCAGGAGTTCCATCGCCTGCTCCGCGAGCGGGTGGCGTTCGCGCTGCATCCGCATCGCGAGGTACGGCCCGTCGGCGTGGTTGTCGACGGTCAGGACCTCGGGCTTGTGATGGTGGGCGTGCAGGTCGGCGGTGCGGTCGATGATCGTGTCGACGACGCGGCGGGTCTCGGCGTGGGTCACGTCCTCGCTCATGAGCGAGGTGCCCCTGCCCGCGTACACGAGGTGGTACAAGCAGACGCGCGGGATGCCCTCGTCGCGCACGAGGTCGAAGATGCCGTCGATCTCGGCCGCGTTGCGCCGCGTAATGGTAAACCGAAGCCCCACCTTGACGCCCTCGGCCATGCATCGGCGGATGCCCGCGAGCGCCTTCTCGAAGGCTCCCGGCACGCCGCGGAATTGGTCGTTCACTTCGCCCAGACCGTCCAGGGACACGCCCACGTAACTGAGGCCGGCGTCGCGGAGGCGTGCGGCGGCGGCGGCGTCGATGCGGGTGCCGTTGGTCGAGATGACCGCCCGCATGCCCCGTCCGACGGCGTAGGCTACCAGGTCGTACAGGTCCGGCCGTAGCATCGGCTCGCCGCCGGAGAACAGGAGGACCGGGGCGCCGAAGTCCGCGAGGTCGTCCATCATGATGCGGGCCTCGTCGGTGGTCATTTCACCGCCGTACGAGCGGTCCTCGCTCTGGCTGTAACAATGGACGCACCGCAGGTTGCACCGTCGTGTCGTGTTCCAGACGACGACGGGTTTCTTCTCGGGGTCGAATTGAAGGAGATGGGCGGGGGCTTTCTCGCCGGCCGCCCTGTACCGGAGGACGTCGCCGGGTTCGACCGTGCCGCAGTAAAGTTTCGAGATTCCGATCATATCGTTTCCGTCTCAGGTTCGTGGTTAGGCAGTTGCGGTGCGCGGCGAGCACTAACGCCCGGTGGGCCGTCTTGCCCGTCGTGCGTGTCCCTGATTATTCGGCGCCGGCGGCGGGAAGTACACCCCCGGTGCCCCGATCCGATTTCATGCGCGGCGGGCCCGCCTTGGGCGGGTAAATCTCCGGACCTGCCGTGCAGAACCAGATGATTGCCTTGGGCGCGGCGGGCAGTCTTGCCCACCGCGCGGAATTCGTTTCTCGCATGACCCGCCGACCGGGCCTAATCCTCCTCGTCGGCCCCGGTGGCGTCGGCCGCGTCCTCGGTGTCCTCCATCGCGTCCAGGTCGAAGAGCCTCCGCACGAGGTCCGTGGTGGCGAGCCGCTGGCTGGTGGCGCCGTCGGTGGCGAGTTGTTTCAACAGCGCGATCGGGTGGTGGAGGACGCGTTTGCCCATGGATTCGGCGAACGCCTCCAACTCGTCGTGGTCGGCGCCGGTGAACTGGCGGGCGTACTGGTCGATTTGGCGGCGGCGGATGGCCCGCATCCGTTTCTTCAGGAGCCGAATCGTCGGGGCCACCTGCCGCGAGGCCAGCCACCGCTCGAAGGCCTCGAGTTCGTCCGCGACGATGGCCTCCGCCCGGGGCACCTCGTGGCGCCGGCGGGCCAGGTTCCGGGCGACGAGCCGGTCGAGGTCGTCCAGGTCGTACAGGTAGACGGTTTCGAGCCGCCCCAGCGCCGGGTCCACGTCGCGCGGGACGGCGATGTCGACGATCATGACAGGGTTCGCCCGTCGCCGCAACGCGGGGGCCAGGGCCTCCGACGTGAGCACCGGGTCGGTGGCCCCGGTGGAGGTGATGACGAGGTCGGCCTTCAGGACGGCGTTGGCCAGGCCGTCAAGTTCGATGGTTTCCGTGGCGGGGGTAGGGGTCTGTGCCGATTCCGGCGACGTGCCGTTGCCGCCGCAGGTTTGGGTTGCCTCGTCGCCCTCGTGGCGGGGCGGCGAGGCCGCAAGGTCCAGTGCCAACTGCTGGGCCCGGTAGAGGGTGCGATTGGCCACGATGAGGCGGCCGGCCCCGCGCCGGATCAGGGTTCGTGCCACGGCCTCGGCCGTCTGGCCCGCGCCCACCAGGAGGACGGTCTTCTCGTCGAGGCCCGCGAAGATATGGCCGGCCAACTCGACGGCGGCCTGGGGCACGCCGGCCGACCCCTGGCCGAGGGCCGTTTCGGTACGCACGCGTTTGCCCACGCGGAACGCCCGGTGCAGCAGGCGGTTCAGGAGGAATCCCGCCGTACGGGCGTCGATGGCCAGCCGGTAGGCGGCTTTGACCTGGCCGAGGATTTCGGTCTCGCCCACGATCTGCGAGTCGAGCGACGCCGCCACCCGGAACAGGTGCCGGACAGCGTCGCGGTCGGCGTGGCGGTACATGCGGCCCGTATCGGGCTCCGGGGCCGGCATCTGCCTGGCCCGGCCGATGCGTGCCAGGAGGTCAGGCAGCGGATCGGGCGGTCCGCCGCCGCACGGTGTCACATAGAGTTCCGTCCGGTTGCAGGTCGAGAGGACGAGGGCCTCGTCGTAGGCCCGGTCGGCGTGGATGGCGCGCAGGAGGGCGGTCGCCTGGTCCTGCGCGAGCGCAAACGCCTCCCGCTCGGCGACGCCCGCCGTGTGATGACTCGTTCCGATGACCAGAAGTTCGGGCATTGGCTTCTTCAAACGTACGTCCGCGGGGTTTCCGTTACGACAGGACGCCGCTCGCGGCCAGCAGGGCCATGACCAGCAGGAACCCGACGACGGCCACCGCGCTGGTCCGGGCCGGCGACCAATGGCCGAGCCAGTGGCCGAATACCCCTCCGGCACACGTCAGCCACGCCACCGACCCGGTGATGATCTTGGCGATAATCTTCGGCGTCATCGTCCCGCCGCCGCCCTCGCCGAACATCAGCGGGGTCACGGCAATCGCCACCGTCATGGCCACGAACCCCGTCAGCAGGGCGTGCCAGGCCATGGGGCCCAGGGCCTCGAGCGGCGGCAGGCGGTCGAACAACATGCCGAACCGGTGCCCACGCAGGTCGCGCCGGGCCAACAGGTACAGCGTGCCGTACACGCCGGCGAACCCGAGGGCCGTGTACGCCACCAGCGCGGGCAGAACGTGCAGGCGGGGCCAGAGGCCGCCCGCGTGCGGCTCGGCCGACGCACCGTCCGCCGTTCCCGCCATCAGAAACGACCCCGTATACTGAAACAGGAACGCCAGCAGCAGGACGAACACACCCATCCGGCGGTCGCCGGTTGCCAGTTCCACCCAGGCGTACACCGCGGCGGTGGCCAGGGCCAGAACCGACAAGATCTCCGGCGTCCCCGCTACCGGCAGGCGCCCCAGGTACAGGCCCCGCAGCGCGAGGATGGCCAGGTGCAGGGCTGCCACGACCAACAGGAGCGGCGTCCGGCCGTGCGTGCGCGTCCTGAGAAAGAACGTTGCCCCGTAATCGATTAAGAGGGCCAGGTACACCAGCGGCAGCAGGGCGCCAGCGACGGCAAGCAGCGCGGGCATTGGCGTCTCCTCACGTTCAGGTCGAACACCGATTATACGCCCGAGAGGCGGCCTGACCACAAGCGATTCCGGTGCACGAGCCGCGACCGGGAGGTCGCGGAGACGTTCGAACGTCGGCGTGCCGCGCGTCGAAGCACACCGGCGGACAAGCCGCCAGTGGCACCCGGAGCACCCGGCAACGAGCGGAGGTTGCCTCCCATCGCCCTGAACGCTACTATGAGAGCGGCCGGCAGCGGAACGTCGCCGGCCGGAGTTTTCTATGCGGCGAATCCGAACCATCGTGATGTGGCTCGTGGAGGCAGGGCTAGCCCTGCTGGTGGTCCTGGCCATTGTCGGGGCGTTCCTTGGGGCGGAGCGTGCGAAGACGCTGTTCAACTCGCTCCCCTTGATGGTCTTCTGGGGGATACTGGGTCTCCTGCTTGTCGGCGGCTTTGCCGTGTACCCGTGCCTCGTGAAGCGGCCGGCGGGCTTGGCGATGCATCTGGGGGCACTGCTGATTCTGGTTGGAGCCATGTGGGGCTCCGACGGCGCCCACGCCTTGCGGGCGGACCTCCTCGGCTCGAAGAAGATCGCGAGCGGGTTCATGGGCATCACCGAAGGCACCCGCGAGAACCGGGTTCTGGCCCCGGACGGCCGGACCGTCGTCGGCGAACTGCCGTTCGACCTTGCCCTGCGCGACTTCTGGATCGATTACTACGAGATGCCCGGCCGCCGGTGGCAGATGGCCGTCGTGGCGCCCGTGTACGGCGGCGATGGCCGCCTCGTCGACCGCCGCCAGACCGACATCGCCTGGGAGGTTGGCCAGGCCGTCGCCGTTCCGTTCACGCGGGCCGAGATGACGGTCCTTGCCTACCTGCCGCATGCCAAAGCCACGTACGCCGAGGGCGCCGCGCCGGGTGTCGAGATAGCGGCTGCCGACGGCAAGACCGTTCGTTTGCCGGCCCGCGTGGGGGCCGAGGTTACGCTCGATGACCCGCCGCTCACGATCCGGGCCTTGCGGGTCTTTGCGTGCATGAAGGTCCGCCGTGCGGGCGACGGCTTCGAACCGTACGAGGCCGAGGGCGAGGGCATTAACCCGGCGGTGGAATTGGAGTTTGAGCATCCCGACGGTACCCGCGAGACTCGGCTTGCCATGGCCTTGATGCCGGAGCACGGCCGCCGGCCGGGCGACCCGGCGTTTCGCTACGTCTTTCCGCGGGCCACGGGCGCCGAGGCGGACCCTGACAGCCGCGTCCCCGCCGCCCAGGTCCGCGTAACCTGTGACGGCCGCGAGATGACCCGCTGGCTTCTGCCCGGCCGCGACGAGCCGTACACGAGCATCGATCTGGCGCCGGTGGTGCCGCCGCGCGAACCGCCGGGCGATGGCGACGACGCAACGCCCGAACCGATGGAGGCGACGCTTGCGCCCGAACTCTTCTTCGTCCGACCGATGGGGCCCATCCGCGATTACTTCAGCGACTTGGCCGTCATGGTCGGCGGCGAGACGGTGGCCGAGAAAACCATCGAGGTGAACGACCCGCTCCACTGGGGCGGGTACCATCTGTACCAGTCGGATTACGACCACGAGGCCGGCCGGTACACGGTGCTCCAGGTGGTGAGCGACTCTGGGCTGCTCGCCGTCTGGGCGGGGATGGTCCTGCTGGTGGGCGGGGCCTTCTGGCGGTTTTGGGGTGAGCCGGTCGTCGGGAAACTAAGGGGTTAACCCCTCACGGCAGTGAGGGGGGCTGTTGTGACTAGCCCCTCACGGCAGTGAGGGGTCTGTGCAGATGGCGAGAAACGCATGGCAATCAAGGTCACCATTCTGGGCCTCTTCATCTACGCGGCGATGGGGCTGTACGGCTTGGCGGCGATCCTGTTCGTCGTCCGGGTCCGCCGCGTGGCGTGGGTCCTCTACGGGGCGGGGTGCGCGGTGGCGGCCGCCGGATGGGCGTACCGGTGGGTCGACGCCGGCCACGTGCCGCTCCAGAACCTTTTCGAGGTGTTCCTGACGCTCGGGGCCCTGATGTTCCCGATCACGCTCTTCGGTCGGCGGCTGCTGAAGGTGGGCGGCGAGGCCGGCGACGCCGTGCTCGGCTTGGTGATCCTCGTGCCGGCGGGGCTGGTGTTCAGCGCCGAGCCGAAGATGTTGCCGCCCGCGCTCCAGTCCTGGCTCTTCGTGCCGCACGTCGCCGCGTACATGCTGGCCTACGTCGTCATGGGGAAGGCCGCGTTCCAGGCGTTCTCGGTGCTGCTGCGGAGCGGGGAACAACGCCTTCGGGCGGAACGCGACACCCACGTCGTGGTGCGTCTGGGGTTTCCGCTGCTGACGCTCGGCCTCGTGCTCGGGGCCGTGTGGGGCAAGATTGCCTGGGGCGATTACTGGAACTGGGACCCCAAGGAACTCTGGTCGCTGGCGGCCTGGCTCGTCTTCCTGGGGTACCTGCACTTCCGGTACGTGTACGGGAAACGGTACCCGCGGGCGAATGCCGCCATCGTGCTCCTGGGGGCCGGGTTGATTCTGGTCACACTCCTCTGGGTAAACCTCGCGCGCATCTTCGCGGGAGGGTTGCACAGTTACGCCACCTGAGCCCTGCTGCGCGGCGGGTCTCCCGACCTGCCGCGCGTCGAGAGACCCCGTGGCGGGCGCGGTGGTTACGGAGAACCACCGCGCTCTTATCCGCCCGCCCGGCCATCGACCGCAGGTCGACGATCGTTCGAACCTCCGTCGACGTTCCGTCGACGGCTCAACCGTGTCGGCATTGAATACGCCGGGCCTTCGGTCCTCCAGGAAACCGTTGTCACCGAGGCCGGCGTGCGCCATAATGCCGCGGTTGTCCGGACCGTAGCCTCCAACCCAACGAAGGAGAACCCGATGAAACGTCTCGCCCTATCGACCCTCGTCCTGGGCCTCGTGGCCGGAGCCGCTCTCGCCGGCGGCGTCAAGGCCCCCGATGCCCCCAAGCCCGACAAGGATGGCTGGTACACCCTCTTCAACGGAAAGAACATGGAGGGCTGGAAACCCAGCGAGAACAAGGACTGTTTCAAGGTCCAGGACGGGTGCCTGGTGGCCCATGGCAAACGAAGCCACCTCTTTTACGACGGGCCCGTCTCGAACCACGACTTCACGAACTTCGAACTCCTGGCCGAGGTCATGACCTACCCGAAGTCGAACTCCGGCATCTACTTCCACACCGAGTACCGGGAGAAGGGCTGGCCCGGCAAGGGCTACGAGTGCCAGGTCAACGCCACCCACTCCGACCGCAAGAAGACGGGCGGCCTGTACGGCGTCAAGGACGTGCTCGACAACGCCCCCCACAAAGACAACGAGTGGTTCACCTACTCCATCAAGGTCGAGGGCAAGAAGGTCACGATTAAGATCAACGGCAAGACGACCTGCGAGTACACCGAACCCGACGACGCCAAGGGCGGCCGCAAGATCGACCACGGCACCATCGCGCTGCAGGGTCACGACCCGGGTTCCACGGTGAAGTACCGTAGCGTAAAGATTCGTCCCCTGCCGGAGTAGCGGTTTGGGTCTGAAGCGCGGCGCACGTGGAAGAAGCGCGGCGGGTCTCGGTACCCGCCGCGCGCCGAAACGCACTGGCGGGCAAGCCGCCAGTGGCGCCCGGCACGCTGGCGCGTCCGCGACGACGTAACGCTGACGTTCGCGGTTGAGAACGTCACGAACGAGGACTACCGCATCCACGGCTCCGGCGTGAACGAACCGGGCCGCAACTTTGTGTTCGGCCTGGAAATGACGTTCTGACGGCGACGTCCGGCGCGCCGGCGCATGATGTCATCCCGAGCGCGTCCCGGCCTCGCTCGCGCGAGGACGGGCACCGGTCGAGATGACACGTTTCCGCCTCTGTGGACTACCCCGCCGCGCCCCTTTTTCCGGCCACATCCTCCTCGCGCGCGGTTAGAGTATGTGTAGCGCGGCCTTGGCGGCGCGCCCGGTGCAAGAACGCCACCTGCTGGAGAGTCTGCCCATGGCTAAGCAGAAGGGCCCCGTGACCTGTCCGCTGGACCCGACGGTGCTGACGGAACTCGGGGCGCTGAAGGCCGCCCCGCCCCCGTCGCCGGACGGCTTCGACCCCGCCGGCGCGTGGACCGCCGTCTATCGCATCTGGACGTGCTACGGTCACCGCGACCGCGGTAACCAGACCATGGGGGCGCTGCGGCTCGAGCGCCGGCCGGACGCCGATGGGCACCGGCTGGCCGTTCGCCAGGTCTTCCACCAGAGCGAGGGCAAACGCCACTGGCTCGAGGCCGACGTCCGGTGCCGGACGGATGCCCTCGGCACGCCGCAGGCGTGGACCCTCGCGAGCCGGTTCGACGGCGACCACATGGAGGGTCTGCCGCCCATGGCCTTCGAGGCCTCGGGCCGGATCGCCGGCGGGGCATGGGAGTCGTCCTCGGGCGGCCGGACGCTCCGTCGCACGGTTCCCGAGCCGGCGACGGCGGACTGGTGCCTGTTCGAAGCCGTTCAGCGGCTGCCGCTGACGCCCGCCGACCCGCTCCGGTTCACCGTTCTCGAGGGGCTGGGCGTGGCGAAAGCCGACCATCTGTTGGCGTACGATGGCCCGCATGAGGTTACGTGGGGGCCCACGACCGTGGCGCTCCACCGGTTCAGGCACCACGGCCGGGGCGTGTATCCGTACGAATGGTGGGTGGATGGGTCGCACCGGCTGGTGCTGGTGGTCACCGGCCCGCGGACGTACATCCTGGACCCCAAGGCCGAGGGGCTGTTGGCGTAACGATAAGTGCCGCCGGCCAACCCGCCGGGCGGCAGGGGAAGGAGAGGCTTCGTGCGAGAGTATCCGAAGGATCGCGGAGACGGCGGCGGCATGACGCGCCGCGGGTTCCTGGGCGCGGGTCTGGCGGCATCGGCGGCGCTGGCGACCGGGCCGGCCCTCCGGGCGGCGCCGGCCGTGCATACCGGCAAACACGGACCCAACGTGTTGCTGATCATGACCGACCAACAGCATCTCGAGACGATATCGGCCCGGGGCTGCGCGCACGTGGCCACGCCCGGCCTGGACGGCCTGTGCGGCCGGGGGACGACGTTCCGCTGTTCGTACAGCGGGCACCCGCTGTGCTCGCCGGGGCGGTCGAGCCTCTGGACCGGCCGCATGCCCAGCGAGACGGGCGTGGTTCAGAACGGGCGGCCGATCCACAAGTCGATTCCGAACATCGGCCAGTGGTTCCGCGACCGGACGGATTACGAGACGGTGTACGTGGGCAAGTGGCATCTGCCCCGGAGTTTCACGCACACCGTGCCGGGGTTTGCCACGCTGACGCCGGGCGTAAGCGGCCAGGGGAACCTCGGCGACACGAGCACGGCGCTGGCGTGCGAGGGGTACCTGCGGAACCGGTCGGCGGACCGGCCGTTCCTGATGGTGGCGTCGTTCTTCCAGCCGCACGATATTTGCCAGTGGCTTCGGCTGAACCAGTCCGTGCCGCCGGAGGGGCGGTACCCGTCGCTGGCGGACGCGCTGCCGCCGCTGCCGGCGAACTTCGCCGCCAACGCGGCCGAGGCCGACGCCCTGTGCCGCCAGCGCGACGGCGACGAGCCCGGCAAAAACAAGGGCCAATGGACACCCGACCACTGGCGGTACTACCGGTGGTCGTACTATCGGCATATCGAGATGGTGGACGCCGAGATCGGCCGCCTCCTGGCCGCCCTCGACGCCACCGGTCGCACCGGCGACACGCTCGTCGTGTTTACGTCGGACCACGGCGAGGGGCTGGCGCATCACCAGATGGTCCGGAAGAACTTCCTGTACGATGAGGCGGCCCGCGTGCCGCTCATCGTGTCGCTGCCGGGCCACGTGCCGGCCGGCGGCGACGACGCCCGGTCGCTCGCCTCGGGCGTGGACGTGGTGCCCACGGTGTGCGATTACGTGGGCATCAAGCCGCCGCCGCACCAGCGCGGGCGGAGCCTGCGGCCGGTGCTCGAAGGCAAAGCCCGCCAGGCGTCGCCGTTCGTCGTGTCGGAGGTAACGTCGCGCGGGGCGCTGGCCCGCATGGTCCGGTCGCCCCGGTACAAGTACATTACGTACAAGGGCGACCCGGTGGAACAGGTGTTCGACATGCAGGCCGACCCCGGCGAAACGCGAAACCTGGCCGGTGCGTCGCAGGCGGCGAGCGTCCTCGCGGATCATCGGCGGATGCTCGCCGAGTGGGAGCAGCGGCTGACGCCCGCCCCCGGCCTGCCGGCGAAGGAACGATGGCGCTCCGCCTGAACGGGGCAGGGGGGCGAGGACGGTGACGGACGCGAGGCGTCGTCGCCGGCCGGACCCGCAGGCGGCAAGAGACCCCGTAGCATGGACCAGGGAGGCGAACACCATGCGCGTGCGATTCGTAGCCGCCGTGGCGGCCTGGTTGTTCGTGGCGTCAGCGCTGCCGGCCGCCCAAACCGAGGACGGGCTCATCCCCTCGCCCGAGAAGGGGTGGCCACAGTGGCGTGGCCGCTGGCGCGACGGCATCTCGCGCGAAACGGGGCTGCTCCAGTCCTGGCCCGAGGGCGGCCCCAAGGCCCTCTGGACCGCCGACGGGATGGGACGCGGCTGGTCGTCACCCATCGTCGTCGGCGGCCGCATCTTCATCGGCGGCGACTTCGGCGACCGGTGCGACGTCCTCTGCCTCGACCCGCCGGGTAAGGTGCTCTGGCGCACGACCAACGGCAAGGCGTGGACCGTTAACCACAAGGGCGCCCGGGCGGCCTGCTGCTTTGCCGGCGGACGTCTCTACCACATGAACGGGCACGGGCGAGTCGTGTGCCTCGACCCCGCAACCGGCAAGCAACACTGGGTCCAGAACGTGGTCGAGCGGTTCGGGGGATGGGGTATCCGTTGGGGCATGAGCGAGTGCCTGCTCGTCGACGACGGCAAGGTGTACGCCACGCCCGGCGGCCGGCAGGCGTTCATGGTGGCGCTGGACGCCCAGACCGGCAACGTGGTGTGGGCCAGCAAGCCACTCCCGGATCCCCAGAGCCAACGCGTCGGGTACGCCTCGCCGATTCTGCTGAGCGTGGGCGGGCGAAAGGTGCTCGTGACCGTGGCCCTGCGGGCCCTCGTGATGGTCGACGCCGAGACGGGCGCGATTCTCGACACGTTCGCCAAGCGGACGAAGTACGACGCCTCGTGCTCGACGCCCGTGTACCACGACGGGGGCGTGTTTGTGACGCTGCCTACGAAGAGCGGGTGCGCCTTCCTGGACCTCGCGGCCGGCGATGGCGGCCTCGGGTTCAAGAAGAAGTGGGAGGGCGCCATGGACTCCTGCTCCGGCGGGGCCGTGGCCCTGGACGGCCACATCTATGGCAGCGGGTGGGATACCCCCGCGTGGATCTGTTACGACGTGGCCACGGGCAAGCCGACGTTCACGGACACCTCGATTGAGCGCGGCTGCGCGATCGTGGCCGACGGCCGGCTCTACTGCCTGGGCGACCGGGGGACCGTGGCCCTCGTGAAACCGAACCCGAAGGCATTCGAGATCGTCAGTCGATTCCGTCTGACCGAGGGCAACACCAAGGACGTTTGGGCTCACCCGGTGCTGCTCGACGGCCGCTTGTACCTGCGGTACCACGATCGGCTGTGGTGCTACGATGTACGGGGGAAAGCCAATGAATGATATGTGCCGAATAACGTTGCGCGTTGGAGCGTATCTCGGGGTGGCGACGGTGGCGGTGCTGCTCGTTGCCGCCGCGTGGGTGCCCGCGAATGCGGGCGATGCGGCCGGCGAGGCGAAGCCTACCGGCGAATGGGTTTCGCTCTTCAACGGAAAGACCCTCGCGGGTTGGACCGTGAAGTGCGTGCCCGCCGACCGCGGCAAGACGTTCTGGAAGGTGGACGGCGGCACGATTCTAGCCGACTCCATGGACGTGAAGAAGCACGACTACGTCTGGCTGGTCTCGGACAAGGCGTACGCGGACTTCGTCCTGCGCCTGACGTTCCAGGCCTACCGCGAGTCGCCGGGCAACTCGGGGGTGCAGGTCCGCAGCCGGTACGACGAGGCAACGGGGTGGCTCGACGGGCCGCAGGTGGACATCCATCCCCGCGGCCCGTGGCGGACGGGCATGATCTGGGACGAAACGCGCGGCAGCAAGCGGTGGCTCTGGCCGCCCGTGCCCAAGGGGAAATGGGTCAATGAGTCGATGGCCAAGCCCGGCCGCGCGTTCCATTACGCCGGCGAAACGCCCGCGTGGAACACGATGGAGATCACGTGCCGCGGCACCCGCATGCGGGCCGTCCTGAACGGCCTGGAGGTCATGGCGTACGACGGGGCGGGCGTGCTGGACGATGCCGTCCACAAGCAGCGCCGCGTGGGCATGAAGGGACACATCGCCCTGCAAATCCATCGCAACGACCAGTTGCGGATACGGTTCAAGGACATTCGTATCCGCGACCTGGCGACGTAGCGGCCTCACCGTTGAAACGGGAAGGCCGACTACGCGGTGTATGAAGGAGAGGCGCCATGAGCGAGACGCCATCAACACCCCCTGGTGTGCCCGCCGTGCCGGCGCCGATTCCGCCCGGCCCGCCGGGGTATCCGGCACCGCCGTTTGTGCCGCGTCAGAACGGCCTTGCGGTGGCATGCCTGGTGCTGGGCATCATCTCGCTGGCGTGCAGCCAATGCATTACGGCGATTCCGGGGGTTATTCTGGGCCACGTGGCGCTGCGGCAGATTCGCGATTCACGCGGCGCCGACACGGGCCGGGGCATGGCCATCAGCGGCTTGGTGTGCGGGTACATCAGCATCGGCGTCACGCTGCTGGTCATCGTCGGCTACGTTTTGCTCATTGTGCTTGGCCTGGGTGCAGCGGCCTTCTCGGCGTGATCGCAGTTGTCCCTGGCCCTTCAGGCGGGCGTCTTCGGAATCGGCTTGTCTCCGTTCTTGTTCTGTGGCGTCACGTGAGCGACACTGGAGGGTTGAAGTGTGTGAGGGCATTACGCCCGCGTGAGGAAGGAGGCCCGCCATGCTCCGCCGGCGTATTGGGCCGGTAGGGTTTGCGAATGCGCTCGTTCTGGCCCTGCTCCTCGTGATTCCGCTGTTTGCGGCTCCCGTTGAGGACAGGCGCGCTGCCGAGGCCGCCGCCGACAAGCAGAAACCCGGCGACTCCGAAACCGCCGCCCCTGCCAAGCCGTGGTCGCCGCCGACGTTCGCCGAACGCCGGGCCGAGCGCGGCGAGATGGTCAAGGGCATCCAGGCGTACGGCCTGCGCGACAAGGCGGTGCTGGACGCCATGCGGGCGGCGCCGCGGCACGCGTTCGTCCCGGAGACGCACGCCCGCCGTGCCTACGCCGATACACCGCTGCCCATCGGCCACGGGCAGACGATCTCCCAGCCGTACATGGTGGCCGAGATGACGCGTCTCCTGGACCTCGGTCCGAAGGACACGGTGTTGGAGGTAGGCACGGGGTCGGGGTACCAGGCGGCGGTGCTGACGCACCTTACGCCGCACGTCTGCACGATTGAGATTGTCGGGCCGCTGGCGCAGGCGGCCGCGAAGCGGCTCAAGCGGCTCGGGTACGACTGCGTCCAGGCTCGCCGGGGCGACGGGTATCACGGTTGGCCGGGCAAGGCCCGGTTCGACGCGATCGTTGTGACGTGTGCGGCAGGCCAGGTGCCGCCGCCGCTCCTGAACCAGTTGAAGCCGGGTGGCCGAATGGTCATTCCGGTGGGCGGTCCGTTTGCCATTCAGCGGCTGCTGCTCGTCCAGAAGAACGCCCAGGGCGAGGTGACGAGCCGTTCGCTGATGGCCGTTCGATTTGTCCCGCTTCTTCGCCAGGATCCCACGAGCGACTGACCCCATGCCGCGCATCCGCACACGCCTCGCCGTTGCCCTGGTGTCGCTCGCCGTCATCGGGTTGGAACTGGCCCTGATGCGGTCGCTGTCGCTCCGGTATTGGCATCACCTGGCGTACCTCGTGATCAGCGTGGCGCTGGTGGGGTTTGGGGCGAGCGGCACGGCGCTGGCGCTCGCGTGGCGCGTGGTCGAGGGCCGGTGGCGCCAGTGGCTGGCGGGGTCGGCCCTGCTGCTCGCGGTCTCGGTGCCGGCGGTACGGTGGCTGGCCCGGGCCGTGCCGCTCGACGTCCCGTTCCTGTCGTGGGACCTTGGCCAGGCCGTTTACGTGGGGTTGTTGGAGTTGCTGCTTGCGGTGCCGTTTTTCTTCGGCGGGGCGGCGGTGGGCCTCGCGCTCATGGACGAGCCGGACCGCATAGCCGGCCACTACGCCGCCAACCTCGTGGGCTCCGGCCTGGGTGCAGTGGCGGCCGTCCTCCTGATGCACGTGCTGCCGGTCGAGGATCTGTTCCTCGTGATGGCCGGGGTGGCGCTGCTCGCCGGGGCCATCATCACGCCGTGGTATCGCGCGGGTGGCGTGGCGGCCGTCATCCTGGCGGTCGTCGGGCTCGTGCAACTCTACGCCTTGGCCCCGCGGGAGCCCGTCTTCTCGCCCTACAAGATGCTTCCGCAGGCATTGGCGATGCCGGGCGCCGAGGTCCTGTACCGGGCCGAGGGGCCGCTTGGGCGGATCGACGTCGTGGCCGGCCCGGCCGTGCACTACGGCCCGGGCCTGAGCCTGGCGTGGTCCGGCCCCTTGCCGCCGCACGCGATGATGCTCATGGACGGCGACGTCATCGGCGGCATTTACGACTGCACGACCCGCGACGATTGGGCCTTTCTCGACTACACGACCGGGGCTTCGGTGTACCACGTCCGGCCGCTGGCCGAGCCGCGACCTCTTACCGAGCCGCGACCGCTAGGGAGCGGAAGCACCTCCGACGCGGTGGATACGGAGACCCACCGCGCTTCGCTTATCTCCGACGTTCTCGTCGTCGGCGCCGCCGGCGGGGCCGACATCGGCCTCGCGCGTTACCACGGAGCCGACGGCGTCGTGGCGCTCGAGATGAATGCGGACGTGATTGCGGCCATGACGGGGCCGCTTCGCGACCGCGGCGGCCGCATTTACCAGGCGCCCGGCGTCCGGGTGGTGCCCCTGGAGGCCCGCGGATACCTGGCCTCCACCGACCGCACGTTTCGTGTTGTCCAGGTGCCGTCGGTCGAGGCGTTTGGGGCCTCCGGCGCCGGCGTGTACGCAGCCGCGGAGTCGTACCTGTACACGGTCGAGGCGGTAGGGGCGATGCTCGATCACCTGGCCGACGATGGCGTCGTGTGCCTGACGCGGTGGGCCCATGAGCCGCCGCGCGACGGCCTCCGCCTGTTCGACACGGCCCGTGCGGCCCTCGCCCGTCGCGGCCTGGACCCCGAGATGCACCTCGCGATGATCCGCAGTTGGGTTACGGTCACGGTCCTCGTGAGCCGGTCGCCTTTGGCGCCGGCCGACACGGATCGCCTCCGGACGTTCTGCGAGCCGCGGCGGTTCGACCTGTGTTACCTGCCGGACCTCGCCGAGGAGGAGGTCAACCGGTACCACGTGCTCGCGCGGCCGGCGTTTGCCGAGGGGGCCCGGGCGCTGCTCGGGCCGGACCGCGAGGCGTTTCTGGCGTCGTACCCGTTTGCGGTGGCGGCCGTGACCGACGACGGGCCGTACTTCGGCCACTTCCTGAAGTGGTCGAGCCTGCCCGGTCTGGCCGACCAACTGGGCCGGCGCGTGCGTGCGTACCTGGAGCGCGGCACGCTGATGCTGGTGGCGGCCCTGGCCCAGGCCGTTGTGCTGGCGGGTGTGCTGATCCTGGCGCCGCTGGTGCGGCGTGCGGGCGAGTTGCGGACGACGCCCGGTCGGTGGCCGGCGCTGCTCTACTTTCTGCTCATCGGCCTCGGGTTCCTGATGCTGGAGATGGGATTTCTCCAGCGGTTTATCCTGTACCTGGCCAGCCCAGTGTACGCGGCGGCGGTGGTCATCTCGTCGTTCCTGGTGTTCGGCGGCGTGGGGAGCCTCGTGAGCCGATGGTGGGGCATCGGGCCCCGGCAGGTGGCGGCGGCCGCTGCGGCGGGCGTCGTGGTCATCGGCGCCGTTTACCTGATGCGCCTGGACGGGTGGCTGGAGGTAACGCAGGGCCGGCCGATGGCGGTCCGGTTCCTGGTGGCGGCGGCCTTCATCGCCCCGCTCGCGCTGGCCATGGGGCACGTATTTCCGTCGGGGATGCGGCAGGTGGGGGCGGCGGCGCTGCCCTTGGTGCCGTGGGTGTGGGCCGTCAACGGCGTGGCGTCGGTCGTGGCAACGGTTGGCACGCCCCTGGCGGCGATGAACCTGGGGTTCCGCCGACTGGGACTGGCAGCCCTGGTCTGCTACATGGTGGTCTGCTTGGTGGCATGGCGCCTGCCGCAACGGCCGCCGCGACCGACACGTGACACACCGGTCATGAAGTCGGGCTGAGGCCGGCCACCGGCCGGGCCCCGTCGGGGCCTCGGGGCGATTAGCGTGTTGTACGGCCTGCGCGCGAGCGATCCTGGCGTCTGCGGCGAAGGGCCGTCCCCAGACCCCCCAGGGCCACCAGCGCCAGCGTGGCCGGCTCGGGCACGTTCTCGGCCACCTTGACCGCGAAGTAGTTGTCGGCGATGCCCATCTGGCCGATATCGTTCACGTCGTACGCCTTGGCCGTGACGCCGTTCTGGAGCAGTTGGGCCTGGAGGCAGTTGCCGAGGCCCTGGGCCACGAGGTTCGCGAGCGTCTGCGAGGCATTCCAGTTGGTGTAGTCGAGGCCATAAACGTTCTGGGCCGGGTCGCCGTACTGGGCGGTCGTGGGCACGTCGAGCGGGTTGACCCACAGGTCGACGTGAGTGGTGCCCGCGATAAGTGCCTGGGCGGTGTTGCCGACCTCCACCTGCCAGTCGGTGCCCGTGATGGGGGCCGGTGGTTCGACGGTAAGCTGGCCGGCCAGCCGATTGGCGGCATGCGACGGTGCGTCGGAGTCCTCGTCGGTCAGCAGGATGAGGTTGCGCCGGGCGGTGGGGCGGAAGACCAGGTCGCCCGTGCCGCCCACGTTTGTCCGGTACACCGCGTCGCCGCCGTTGACGGCGGCGCCGACGACGATGCGGGCGGCCTCGAGGCCGGCCTCCGGGTCGACCGAATGGTCGCGCTGGAATCCTGCTACCGCCCCCGCCGTGCCGACCTGACCGAACGCGCTATCCACGGCCGTTATGTTCGACGTGAAGTCGAGCACCAACTCGGGCGTATCGCCGAACAAGACGACGGCAAACCGCGAGTCGATGCCGGCGCCGGCCAGGCTGGTGCTGAATGTGGACAAGCCGCTCCGCATGGTCGCAATGTCATCGCTCATGCCGGCCGAGGCGTCGAACAGAAACACGAAGTCGGCTTCGGCGGACAGGGCCGGCGAGCCGAGGCACAAACAGGCAACGATCCCAAGGACGATCCGTTTCATCGGAATACTCCTTTGTCGTCCGCGCACAGAAACGGCCGCCCGTATGGACGGCCCTCGCCCGGCCCGACGCTCTGCCAACCCCTAATACTCTAAGTATAACGTAACTTCCGGGTAGAAGCAAACGCGTGGCGGCCGAAAACCGTCCCGCCGTGGTGCCCCAGGTTTCTGAGCGGCGGGCGCATTCGCCCCCGGAGCGTCGCCCGGCCCAGAAGGGCCGGTCTCTCGCATGGTCGGGGCGACTGTACAGAGTTTGAACTGACCAAACGGCACCTTCGACCACTCGTGGCAGCCTTCCTTGCGCCACCTGAGCCCTATGTTGCCAAGGCGAACCGAATGTGGCGGCAGTCCAGCGGAGTCTGACGCCGATGCCGTCGGTTGGGGAGCCGTTTTGGGGTCACGTAGGGGTCATGCCCACGGTAGAGGGCAAGAAACGCTTGGCCGTGAGGGCCGCCCGGTCACCTCCGTTCGGGAACAGGCGAAGCCTACTTCCGCCGGTGACGGGTCAGTAGACACAGCCCGCTCAGGGCCAGCAGCGAGAGCGTGGCGGGTTCGGGGATGACCTGCAGCTCGCCCGTGGTACCGAGCGACGAGGTGTCCCAGACAACGCCTTCGGGCAGGTCGAAGGACGCAAACGCACCGTCTACCGTGCCCCAGTCGAGGATGTCAAAGACATCCCCGAGGTCCGGGACGTAGCCGTCGATGAGCGTGACGGTGAGCGCCCCCCCCAGGGCCAGTTCGCCGGTCACGACGAGGGCGTCGTACTCGTCGCCGCGCAGCAGGCCGGCCAGTTCGATCTCAAGGGTCCCGTCGTTCAGCGTGCAGTCGCCGTGCACCGTGAGCACGCCGGGGCTGCTGCCGGGGCAGAGCATGCCCCCCTGGTTGACGAGGTCGCCCCAGAGCTCGGCGACGTGCAGTTCGCCGGCCGTAAACTCCAGCACGCCGGCCGATGCATCCAGCGTCGGGGCCACGACCGTACCGCCGGCGATGGTGAGCCGGGCCTGGTCGGACCAGAG
>Ga0272441_10005980_pt1 | contig 20725 bp, 15 predicted proteins | sample SSMProp6N_FD_193582 | JGI IMG/M metagenome (GOLD analysis project Ga0272441, IMG submission 193582) | Marine sediment archaeal communities from Little Sippewissett salt marsh, Falmouth, MA, United States - SSM-Prop-6N | ecosystem: Environmental > Aquatic > Marine > Wetlands > Sediment ...
ATTCATTGAAACCGGCCGCCTCTCACCCAGCGGTTTCGGCGAAACCTTCAAGAGCGTTTACCGCACGGTCGAAAAAACCGTCAAGGGGAATAAACCTCAGGCCGTCGAACCGCCGAAACCGACCACATAGAAGCACTTATGTCAGGCGGTGCTATTCGACCAGCCACACAGTGCGATTCTGGGTCTGACTGATAATTCGAATTCGTGATTTCTTCTATTCGCCTAATGGACTTCGGCCCAATTCGTCCCCCACGCCATGTTGACCTTCAGCGGCACTTTGAGTTCCCAGACGCCTTCCATGATCGACCGGATCAGCTCTTTCACCGGTTCGAGCTCATCGGGCGGCACCTCGAAGACCAGTTCGTCGTGAACCGACAGGAGCATGGCGGTCTTATGCTTCTTCTCCCGCAGCGCCGCATCGATCCGAATCATCGCGATTTTGATCAAATCGGCGGCCGAGCCTTGAATAGGGGTGTTGACGGCTGTCCGCTCTGCAAACTGACGAACGGTTGCATTGGGGCTCTTGATGTCCGGCAGCAACCGGATGCGACCGAGCAGTGTGCTGGTCCGCCTGGTGGCGCCCGCCTCTTTGATGGCGCGTTGCACAAAACGGTGTACCCCCTCATAACGGGCAAAGTAGTTGTCGATGTAGACCTTTGCCATTTTCTGGCTGATATCAAGCTGCCGTGACAAGCCGAATGGGCTCATCCCGTAGATGATGCCGAAGTTGATCGCCTTGGCCTGCCGGCGCAGTTCGGAGGTCACCGCTTCCGTCGCCACCTGAAAGACCTCGGCCGCCGTGCGCGTGTGAATGTCCTCTCCGTCCTTGAAGGCCTGAATCAGACGCTTGTCGTCCGAAACATGCGCCAGAAGGCGCAGCTCGACCTGGGAGTAGTCAGCAGACAGCAGAGTCCAGCCGGAACAGGGGACAAAGGCCCGGCGGATTTCGCGCCCCTCTTCCGTGCGAACCGGGATGTTCTGCAAGTTAGGGTCGGAGCTGCTCAAACGCCCGGTTGCGGTGACAGTCTGATTGAAGGAAGTGTGAATGCGCCCGGTCCGCGGATTGATCAGCTGGATCAGTGCATCGGCATACGTCGTTTTGAGCTTCGAGAGGGTCCGGTGTTCGAGTACCAGGGCCGGAAGTTCGTGCAACCGGGCCAGGGTGGTCAGGACGTTGACATCGGTTGAATAGCCGGTCCTCTTTTTGGTCTTCTTCTGCACCGGCAGGTTAAGTTTTTCAAAAAGGATGTATCCCATCTGCTGGGAGGAATTGATGTTGAAAGGCTCTCCAGCCAGCGCATAGATGGCGTTTTCAAGCTGTTCGAGCCGCTGTTCGAAAGACTTGGACAGCTCCTGCAGCTTGTCCGGATTAACGGTCAGACCCCTCTGTTCCATGCGCATCAACACGGGGACCAGCGGCATTTCGATTTTGTGAAACAATTCGGTCAACCCGATGTCGTCAAGCTCGCGTTCCAGAACTTCTTTGGCCATGAAGGTGATGTCGGCGTCTTCACACGCGTAGGGCACGGCCTTTTCCAGGGACACCTCGGCAAAGCTGGTCATGCCCTTGCCGAGGACCTCGGCAAAGCGGGTCGTCTTGTGATCCAGAAAATCGAGGGCAATCTGATCCAGGTTGTGCGCCCGCTTGGAAGGGTTGATCAGGTAGGAGGCCACCATGGTGTCGAAAAACACACCGTCGAGCGCGATGCCGCAACCCTCGAGTACGAGCCAATCATACTTGATGTTCTGGCCGATCTTCTTGATGCCCGGATCTTCCAGCAGCGGCTTCAGGGTCTGCAGGACCGCCGCGCGGCCGAGCTGGGCCGATGCGTCCTGACAGGTGTGACCGCAGGGAATATAGAATGCCCGGTCTTTTTGCATGGCAAACGAGAGTCCGACCAACTCGGCTTTCAGAGGATCCTGGGAAGTCGTCTCCGTGTCGATGGCTACGGTCCCGGCCTCTCGCAGTGCCTTCACCAGTTCCAGAAATGCGGCTTGATCCAGCACCGCCCGGTAGTCTTTTTTGCGGGGTCGTCGGGTCCGCGCAAAGGTTTGCTGCAGTTGATTGAACTCAAGTTGTTTAAACAACCGCGAGAGTTCTGCGGCATCGGGCCCCGCCAACCGGAAGTGATCCGGTTCGAAGGCCAGGGGTGCACGCACATCGATTCTGACCAGATCACGACTCAGGAAAGCCTGTTCACGAAATCGGATCAGATTCTCCTTTTGTTTTTTCTTAGTGAGCTGATCGATGTTGTCGTACAGGGCTTTCATGTCGCCGTAGGTCTTGATCAACTCCAAAGCGGTCTTCGGTCCGATTCCGGGTACGCCGGGTATATTGTCGGAAGTGTCCCCACTGAGCCCCATGACGTCGACCATCTGGGAGGGTGTCACATCGAATTTTTGGCGCACCACGCCCGTGTCGATGACTTCGTCCTTCATGGGGTCCCAGATGGTGGCGTTGTCGGTGACCAGCTGTACGAAATCTTTGTCGCCGGTCACCATCACCACCGTGTAGCCGGCTGCCTCGGCCAGCCGCGCGAGGGTGCCGATCAAATCGTCGGCCTCATAGCCCGCTTTCTCGATGACCGGCAGATTGAACCCTTTTGTGACCTCTTTGATGAACGGAATCTGCATGGCGAGGTCCTCGGGCATCGGTGGACGATTGGCCTTGTAGTCCCGGTACATGTCGTGCCGGAATGTCGGGCCTTTGGCATCAAAAAGCATCGCGGCGTAAACCGGCGAACGGTCCTGCATGAGTTTCAACAGAATGCGGGTAAACCCAAAGACGGCATTTGTGGGCAAGCCTTTGGAGTTCGACAACCCGCGAATGGCGTGATAGGCGCGGTGGATATAGGCGCTGCCGTCGATGAGATAGAGGGTCGGTTTTGGCTGCATGGTTTTGAGAATCCTCCCGGTTTGCGGCTGGCGCATCGAGTGCGGACCGGTGTCCCCGTGCGAATCGTTTCACCCGTGAAGGGGCTATCGTCCCGAGACACTTTCATACCACCCATTGCAACAAACAACAAGGCAGGGGGGGACTGTGACGGGCAATCCTCGGTGACCATAAGAAACCGATAGATTACACCGGGTGACCGGATGCGGCGCGAGGTCGAACCCCTCTTGACGATGCCGACAGGCATGTCGATAATAAGTTTCCATCCATTAATGGCTCTTTTCCGCAGTTTCGGTTAAAAATTGGGAGGTAAACCGGTAAATTATGACAAAGTCAGCCGCCAAAACAAGCGCTTACCGGCGCCGCCGCGAGAAAGAATCGGTTTGCCACTGCTGCGGGGCGACGTTTCCGTTCTGCTGGCGTTGCCGCTGCGGGTTCCGTATCTGTCAAGCCTGCATGCAGGAAAACATATGGGGAATGTCGTGCAACGGCATCACGTGGCAGTGCCCGGATTGCGGGGATCAGAACGGCTTTGGAAATCAGTGACCATTCAAAATATCCTCGACCTGAAGCAATTGTTCGATGTGAAAGTCGGCGGCCAGCCTCGGGTTGGCATACGCCACGAAGGCAACCCCGGCAGCCCTGGCAGCGGCTGCATCCAGTTCGGAGTCCCCGATGAAGACCATCTGGTCGGGGGTCAGGGCAAAGTGGTCAAGAATCTTGTTGAGTTGATCCGGGTGCGGTTTGGGGTTGGCGACATCGAGAGCGGTCACCACGAGGTCGAAGGCGTCCTCCAGGCCGTGACTGCGAAGCACGCGGTTCATGGTGTCTGTGCGGTTGGTTGCAACCGCCGTGTGGTAACGGGTTTTCAGATGACGCAGCAGCGGCTTCAAGCCCGGTTCTATTTCCATGAATTGAAGAAAAGGCAGATAGCTCATTTGCTTGCGAAATTCCCTGGCCTGCGCCAGTTGGGCCGCATCTTCAAAAAGGAAGGCCAGGGCCTGGTCGACCGTGTGCATGTGAGTGTAGGCAAACTGCTCCGAAGTCATATCGGGTTTTCCGAAATGACGCAGGATATGATCGTAGTAGGCCGTGTTGGCCTTAACCGTGTCGAACATGACACCGTCGCAGTCGAAGACCACCGCCTTCACTTCTTTATGACGAACTTCCTTTGCCATCGAGGTTTCCGTATTGTTCAGCCCACAAACACCGGATGCTGACCGTCGGGTCAATTCGTGTCCATCCGCGACAAGTGGATGGCATTGTAGAATGTCCAATTCATAAATAAGAATATTTTTCGCTGGGCAAGGCCGCATCCCGCCGGCGGGACCCAGCGGAAAAAAGACCATTTATGGATGGACACTAATTCGCTTTTCGGCTTTCAGAACCGCTTATTTTGCCATAAACCTGGATGCTGATTTTGGGTTTGACACGGCTGTCTGTCACCAGGAAGATCGTATCGTAATAACGGCCCGTTTCCTGTTTCAAGTTTTCCACCGTCAGAAGATAAGCCCCGCCCGGCGCCTGTTTCTCCGAGGTGAGCTCGTAGCGGATGTCGCGCCCGATCTGTGCCTTTGTTTCGAGGATTTTGAACGGATAGCTTTCCTCCGGCACGATCCGGACTGTTTCTTTGACGGGTTCACCGACTTTGCCGTAGAGACGAATGTTTTTGGGCGTTATGGTCGCAAAATTCTTGACCGACCCGCTGATGGTCAGCTGCGTCACGGGCTTTTTGGGGTCCGTGGTCATGACCCGAATGGCTTTGTGCAACGCCTTGCCGCCGTAGCCGTTGGTATTGACTTTGATCGTTATTTTTCCCTCGCCACCGGGAGGGATCTGTCTCGTGTACGAGACCGCCGTGCACCCTCAGCCGGTTTTGACCTCCTTGATGTCGAGTTCCGCCGTACCGGTATTTTGAACGATGAAATCGTGCCGGATCTCCACCCCGTCAGCCACAGCCTCGAACGGATACTCGGTTTCGGGAAAAACCGCCACCGGAAAAAGGTCGCGGGTTTTGGTGATTTCGATGCGATTATTTTTCTCCCGGTCCCCCGCCGTTTGGGCCATCACGATCGGTCGGGTGCTCCCGATCCCGGCGTATCCGATCCGACTGGCGTCGACCCCCTGGGCCACAAGCCAGTTGAAAACGGCCAACGCCCTGTTGCGGGAGAGTTTCAAGTCGGTGTCCGTAACACCGGACGCAGCGGTATGACCCTCGACGACGATCCGTAAATTCGGATCCGATTGAAGCTCTTTCAGCAGCGGCTCCAGGGACGGAAGGGACGCCTTTTTCAGAATTGCGGAACCCTGCCCGAAGGTGATTCCCTCGAGAACCTTGCGCTCCGAAATTTGGTCATCGGCAAAAGCGCCAGCCGGCATCAGGCCGGAAAACAGACCGAACCAGATGCCGAGGGCAAGGCCAAAGACGGTATTTCTCATTTAAACCTCCTTTTATGTGCATCGCGATTTAAGCTTTGGGGCTTACATCATGAAAAACGGATCGACATCGACAGCAACCGTAACACCGCGCCGGTTGAAAAGCGCCGGATTTTCCGTCATCACCCGCCACACGAACCGATGAAGCGTCCCGGCTCGTTGGCCTTTGAGCAGAATCTGCCACCGGTATTTGCCGGCGATACGCGCCAACGCTGCTTCGATCGGCCCCATCACCTCGACCGACTTCCGCAAGACGTCGTCCTGTTGCCCCAGACGGCGGCATGCCTCCCCGAGTGAACCGGCAAGCGTTTCGGTTTGCCGTTTATCTCGACCCGCTATTTTCAGCTGTATTATCCTTGAAAACGGTGGATATTTCAAGGCCCGGCGAAAAACGATTTCTTGACGGTAAAACGCCCTGAAATCCTGATTTTGAGCGGCCCGAATGCTGAAGTGCTCGGGATTATACGTCTGCAGAATCACTTTGCCGGGTCTATCGCCCCGGCCGGCCCGACCGGCCACCTGGGCCAGCAACTGAAAAGTTCGTTCGCCGGCGCGAAAATCCGGAAAACTCATGGAAAGATCCGCGCACAAAATGCCGACCAGCGTAATGAACGGAAAATCATGGCCTTTGGCCACCATCTGGGTGCCGATCAGAATATCGATTCGCCGGTGCCGCAACTCCTTTAATATGCGCACGATCGACCCCCGGCGCGAAGTGGTATCGCGGTCCATACGAGCCACACGAGCGGCGGGAAAAAGTTCGGCCACGGAAGACTCGACTTTCTCCGTACCCAACCCCAGATTTTTTATGTGAGCCGATCCGCAATTGTCGCACACGGTGGCTGCCGGCCGCATAAACCCGCAATAATGGCATTTGAAAGCGTTGGCCTGTCGGTGCAGCGTCATCGAAATATCACAGTTTTTACATTTAATCGATTCGCCGCAGTCCCGGCAGACCGGGAAACTGGCAAAACCGCGTCGGTTCAGAAAAAGCAGCACTTGTTCACCGCGCGCCAGGGAGTCCGTCATGGCCTGGTGCAGTTCGGCGGTGATAAAGCGTCCGCTGCCGCGCAGGTCTCTGGTTTTTCGCAGATCGACCACAGTGATCTCCGGCAGCGACCGCTCTTCAACACGTTTGGCCAGAGTTAATTCGATAAATTTTTCCTGAGAGGCATTATAATAGGACTGGATCGAGGGCGTCGCGGATCCTAACAGCACCACGCCTTTATCCAGCTTGGCCCGCACCACGGCCAGATCGCAGGCGTTGTAGCGCAGACGGCCCTCCTGTTTGTATGACGTGTCGTGTTCTTCGTCGACGACAATCAGGCCGACACGCTGAAAAGGTGCAAATACAGCCGAACGGGCGCCAATGGCTATCTGAACCTCCCCGCGACGAATGCGCAGCCACTGATCGTATCGCTGACCGGCCGTCAGACCGCTGTGCAGCACGGCCACCCGGTCGCCGAAACGAGCCCTGAATCGACGCTCGATCTGGGAAATCAACGCAATCTCGGGTATGAGAATCAGAACCGGGTACCCCCGGCCGATGACCGCAGCTGCCAGCTGCAGGTAGACTTCGGTCTTGCCGCTGCCGGTGACACCTGCCAATAGAAAGGCCGCGAATCCCTGCCCCAGACAATCGGTCACTTTATTCACGACCGCGTGCTGGTCACTGTTCAGGACCAACGGATTGTCGGGAGAAACGGCGTCGCCGAAAGGGTCGCGGTAGACCGGTCTGCTCGAGAGGCTCAAATAACCGCTTTCAACCATGGCGTTAATGGTTGTCCGCGTGGTCCGCAAATCAGTCTGCATGTTTTTGATCGACATGTCACCGACGGCCGTCACACACTCCCAAATTTTCTTCCGCTGACCGGCCAGCGGGCCGGGGTCGGGAGCAGCCGGCGCCGGGGCAACGAACACCTCGATCCTGGGTCGAATCCGATCTCCCCTCAGTTCACGCCCGATCGACACCCAACCGCGCCTTTGAAGCGTGTCGAAAACCGCGTACGGTACCCGGCCTTTCAAGGCCGACCCGATGTCTGTCAAACGCCTGTTCCCGTTTTCGACCAGTTTCAAAATCTGAGCTTCGATTTCCGACGTCTTCGTCTGCAATGCCCTTCGCCCGGCATCCGTGATCGACATCGTGGCAAAATCGTAACTGTTAAGGCCGCCGGGCAGGGCACACTTGATCACCTCGCCAATGGGATGGATGTAATAATCGGCAATCCAGCGAAAAAAGGGAACCATCGTTTCCGGAAACAGGGTCGTGTCGTCAAGAAGATCCAGAACCGACTTTATTTCTATCTGCTGCGGCGGCCGATGATATCCGAGCACGTAACCGGTGACGCGGCGCCGCCCGAAGGGAACCAGGACCCGCATGCCGGGAGTCGCCAAGCCGATAAGATCATCCGGCAGACTGTAAGTGAAGGTTTGGTAGACCGGCAGCGCGGCCGCCACTTCGATGGTATCCAGTCTGTCGGTCGTTAAGTCCGGCATTTTTCCTCATTTATGGACCCATTGAACAGATTATTTGATAACTATCCCACACTATAGTATAATACGGGATAAAATTGAATCGGACAGGTTTTCGGCAACCACAAGGATAGAGGAGGAATATATGCATAAATTGGTCAAACAATCCACGGTTCTTTTAATCGCACTTTCTCTGGTTCTCATTCCACTCGGCAGTCAGGTGCTGGCCCAGGCCGAGGTTGACGAACCCTACCCCAACAACGCCCTTTCCATGACTTTTGATCTGTGTGTCATGCGGCCAATTAGCGCCGCAGCCACTATCCTCGGTTCGGCCGTGTTCGTCCTCTCTCTGCCCTTTACCGCTATTTCCAACACCATACCGACGGCATCCGAAAAACTGGTCAAGGACCCCTTTCATTTCACGGTGACCCGGCCGTTGGGTACGTGGTAATCGTATGGTCGCTGCATCTGTATTCTTGACATCCTGGCGTTTTCCCTATATTCCAATGCCCCGAGCCATATAAGAAGGGAGGATACCGGACTCCGGTATTCCTCCCCTCTGCCTGCCTCTAAGGGTTCACAAAAATAAGTTTGCGATTTTGACGTTGAGGCGCCCCGCCGGTAAGGCGCGAAAACACCGGAATATCTTGATATTCCGAGTTTTTGCACCAGCAGCCGGACGGGATGCATCGGCGTCCAAAATGTGACGTTATTGATAAGTGAGCCCTTACCAAACGCACAACATCTTCTACGGAAACACATACTCAACATATGAGTTTGGCCGCAACCAAATCAGTGTTCAGGTTTCGGGTTTCAGGATTTAGGGGATGCTGACACCTGACACCTGAAACCCTATTCCGATAAACCAAGTGGTTTCACTGTAACAACATATTTTCTCTTCTTGCGCAGAAGTAACGACCTAAGACTCTAAGGAGGCGCCATGCCGGTCCATGAGGTGAACCATCCGCTCATCAAGCACAAACTGGGGCTGATGCGGGAACAAAAGATCACGACCAAGGATTTTCGGGACCTTGCTTCCGAGCTGGGCAACCTGCTCACCTATGAAGCCACCAAGGACATGGAAACCGAAAAGGAAATCATACAGGGTTGGGCCGGTCCGGTGGAAGTGGAAAGGATCAAGGGCAAGAAGATCACCGTCGTACCGATCCTAAGGGCCGGGCTCGGAATGATGAACGGCGTACTCGATCTGATCCCCTCTGCCAAGGTGAGCGTCGTCGGACTCTACCGCAACGAAGATACGCTGAAACCGGTCAAATATTACGTCAAGCTGACCGGTGCAATCGAGGAACGGATTGCGCTGATTCTCGACCCCATGCTGGCCACCGGAGGCACCGTGGTCGAGACCATTACCTTGTTGAAAGCCGCCGGTTGCAAAATCATCAAGGGTCTTTTTCTCGTCGCTGCCCCCGAAGGGATCGAGCGAGTAGAAAAATTTCATCCCGATGTCGACATCTACGTGGCCGCTATTGATGAAAAGCTGAACGATATCGGCTATATTCTGCCGGGCCTCGGCGATGCCGGAGACAAGATTTTCGGGACGAAATAAATTGAGAGGAGGAAGGTTCCATGACGCAGAAGGATGCGCCTGTCGAAAACCATCTCGGCTACAAGGGCCCCCTCGTGGGCGCTCAGATGCTTTTTGTCGCTTTCGGCGCCTTGGTACTGGTCCCGCTTCTGACCGGACTCGATCCCAACGTGGCCCTGTTTACTGCCGGAGCGGGCACCCTGCTGTTTCAGGCGGTGACCAAACGGATGGTGCCGGTTTTTCTGGCTTCTTCCTTCGCGTTCATTGCACCGATCATCTACGGGGTGCAAACCTGGGGGATCCCCCCTACCCTCTGCGGTTTGGCTGCGGCCGGTCTGGTCTACATACTGCTGAGCATCGGAGTCAAGTTCTTCGGCCGCAGCTTTTTGCACCGTATTCTGCCGCCGGTGGTCGTAGGGCCGGTCATCATGGTCATCGGCCTGATCCTGGCACCGGTGGCCGTTCACATGGCCATCGGTAAAACCGGCGACGGATCGGCCGTTCTGGTGCCGGAAAAAACGGCCCTGATCGTATCCATGACCACCCTCGCGGCCACCATTCTCGTCTCTCTGCTGGGTCGAGGGCTGCTGCGGTTGATCCCTATTCTAATCGGTGTCGGTGTCGGTTATTTTGCCTCGATTCCCTTCGGCTTGATCGACCTGTCGCCGGTCGCCAAAGCCGCCTGGGTGGCCTCACCGAACTTTGTCTTCCCGCGCTGGAACCTCGAAGCCGTCATCTTCATCGTTCCGGTGGCGATCGCGCCGGCCATCGAACACTTCGGAGACATTCTGGCCATCGGCAGTGTCACCGGCAAGGATTACCTGGAAGACCCGGGCATTCACCGTACCCTGCTCGGCGACGGTTTGGCCACGTGCATGGCCTCATTTTTGGGTGGACCACCGAATACGACGTATTCAGAAGTGACCGGTGCGGTCACCCTCACCCGCTTGTACAATCCGCGCATCATGTCATGGGCGGCGGTCTTCGCTATCCTGCTGGCGTTTGTCGGAAAATTGGGAGCCCTGCTGCAGACGATCCCGGTACCGGTGATGGGTGGCATCATGCTGCTGCTTTTCGGCGCCATCACGGTGGTTGGGCTGAACACCCTCGTGAGGGCCGGAGAGGACCTGACCGAAGCGCGGAACATGATCATTGTCGCCGTCATTCTGGTGTTCGGTATCGGGGGGATGACACTTTTCACCCTGGGAGGGATCGGACTGGCCGGAATCATCGGTGTTGTCTTGAATCTGGTGCTGCCCAGACGCAAACCGGATTAATTATTTATGTCTGCGGAACCCGCTTATTCAGTGGGTCCCGCAGAAATAAATGATAGTTACAGATGGATGTTAGTCTATTTTTAGGACCTTGGCCCCCCTGATCTTACCTTCCTTTAATTCCAACAAAGCCCTGTTGGCTTCTTCGAGTCGGTATTTCTGAACATCAGGTTTGAAGGGTATCTCAGCGGCCACCTGCAGGAATTCACTGACATCCCGCCGCGCCACGTTGGCCACGCTCTTGATCTCCTTTTCCATCCAAAGATGCTGCGGATAGTCGAGTGATAAAAGGGCGTCCTTATCGGCGTCTTCCTTTCGAATGGCGTTGATCACAAGCCTGCCGCCCGTTTCCAGATTCTTTAGCGCCGCCACGACCGGTTTCCAGGCCGGCGTGGTGTCGATGATGCAGTGGAGTTTTTCCGGCGCCGTCTCTTCGCTGTCACCGGTCCAGACGGCGCCGAGTTCGACCGCAAACGCCCGCTCTGTAGGGCTTCTGGCAAAGACGAAGACCTTTGCTTGCGGATACGTGTAACGCACGGTTTTTAAAACCAGATGTCCCGAAGCACCGAAACCGGTCAACCCGAGGTTTTGGCCGTTTTTAAGCCCGGTCAATCGCAACGAACGCCAGCCGATGGCCCCCGCACACAGCAATGGTGCCGCTTCGTCATCGGTGAAGACCTTAGGAATCGGAATAGCGAAGTCTTCCGCAACTTTCGTGAACTGGGCGTATCCGCCGTCCACATCACGACCGGTGGCTTTGAAGGCCTTGCAAAGATTTTCTTCACCGGCCCGGCAGTGCCCGCATCGTCCGCAGGCGGCATGAATCCATGCGATGCCGACTCGGTCGCCGACTCGAAATCTTCCCGCCCCCGGACCGTTTTGTATGACCCGGCCCACCACCTGGTGTCCCAATATCACCGGAAAAGCAGGTGGAGGCGTGCGCCCCTCGATTTCATCCAGCTCGGTGTGACACACACCGCAGGCAGACACCTTGACCAACACTTCCTTGGCGCCCGGCAGCGGCTCGGCCATCTCGACCGGCACCAACGGTGTCCTGTTCTGCGCAAGGTTGCAGAGCTGTTTCAAGATCATGGCTTTCATGTGACCATCACTCCACTTATTCCTGGATCTCTCAAATCAATAAAATCAGTGTCCATAAACAGACGCGCCAATTCCTTTTGCGGTAAATCTTCGATTTCATCCGGTAATGACGTCATGATACTCTCCGATGTGGTCGGTTCGGTTTAGCATCGCTGCGAAACATATCTATGACAGCTTCTTACCTCTGCGAGAGCTACCATGATCTGAAACCCGGCTTTATCAGGAAGCTGTGAGCCGTCAAACCGCTGGATATTCATGGGCAAATCGGCCAAGGGGCCAACTGTCTAACCGGCTCAACGGGCTAATGGACAAAACGGGCAAAACGGGTCAACCTACCGGTATTTCTCCGGCAGCACCGCCCTGTCGCTCCAGTCCGCCGGCAGCTTCTGGTCCGGCTGTTCTCCCATCTTTTCTTTGCGCTTCCTGAGGCCGGGACGTCCAAATTCCGGATGACCTTCCTTCAGGGTCCGGCCGTTGATGACGGCCTCACTGCGCAGTCTTTTGCCCGCGGTGCGTTCGATCTGCCGCCCGAGCCAGAGCACCCGATCGACGTCGTAGCCGTGGGCAATACCCATCTCGTCGATCTGGACCAGCATGTCTTCCAGGCAGGTCAATCCCACATAGCGGGGATCCTTGTAGTAGTAGTCACCGGTACCCGGCACCGGACAATCATCCAGAAAGTTGGCCGGTTGCCCGCCCATACCGCCGAGGGTCGCCTCGAAATGGGTGATGCCGGCCTGCAGGGCGGCCAGCACCGACGCGGATGCCACGCGTTTGGTTTCGTGAAAATGGCCGATGTGGACTGAGGTGTCCGGAATTTCGTCCAGAATCATGGAGAAGTAGCGGTAAACTTCCGGGGCCGAGGCACTGCCGTCGTGATCGGCGTGCTCGATGTCGGATGCACCGATAGACAACCAGCGCTTGGTAAACTCGACGGCGTCTTTCAACTCGGTGGCCCCGGCAATCGGGCTGCCCCAGATAGTGCTGACCGTACCGCACATTTTCAGGCCCGCGTCCCGGCACTTTTTTATGGCACGCTCGGCTTCCTTCCAGTATTCAGGCAGGGTTGTGCCGGAGTTGGCAAAATGGTGCTGTTCTTCCGTGGACACCATCATCAGGCAGCGGTCCGGACCGACCCCTTTCTCCTTCAGTCGAATCGCCTGGTCCACGGCCCCCTCCCTAATGGTGACAGCCGTCACGCAGATGTCATCCGGATTGATGCCGCGCTTGGCGCACCGTCTTTTAAAAAGATCGCTCCGCAAGGCAGCCAGTACCTCCTCGGCATCACTGAACTGGGGCATGAGGTACGGGTTGCCGAGGTTCGTCACCTCGATGTTTCGGCAGCCGGCAAAAATCATTTCCTGGGCATAGAAAATTTTTGCACGGGTTGAGATGAATTTTTCAAGGTGCTGAAATCCGTCTCTGACCGTAATGTCACCGATGGTCACTTTTTTGGGCATCCTCGGAAAAATTTTCCAGTAATCATATTCAGTCATACTTTCACCTCACCTGCAAATAAGTTCGTTGTTGGTTAATCAAGTCGAATACTCTTTCTAAACAGTCGTGGCCCTGCAGGCCGCCACGGTGCATGAAAATGACGCACCGGAGCCCGGATGAGCGGTTGAGAACAGCGGCTGACTGTTTGAGTCGCTTACGGAGTCTTAGACCGGACCCTATGCCGATGCCACTTGGAAGGAACGAAATTCAAGCTGCATCCGAACTCATTATTCGAAGACGGTACTGGTCCGGGCTTAGAACCCGTTGGCGGCGAGTTTCAGCCGCCTTTCGAAACCGGTTATCCGGGCGGAGGGGCCTACCTTATTTTCGTGTTAAAGTCGCTTACTCCCCAACCGGCAAACCGGCCAAACTTTCCTTTACTTCCCCTTGAACACCGGCTTGCGCTTCTCCCGAAAAGCCGTCAATCCCTCCAGACGGTCTTCGGTTGGAATGCAAACCCAGTAAGCATTTGATTCGATCGCCAGCCCGGTTTGCAAATCGGTTTCCAAGCCGTAGTTGATCGCATACTTGGCCTGCTCGATGGCGATTGGACCGGTTTCGCAGATCATAGCCGCCATATTCCGACATTCGGCGAGAAGCTCTGACGGTTCGCATATTTTGTTGGCCAGGCCGATGTCGAGGGCCTCGACGGCGTTTACCCGGCGGCCGGTAAAAATCAACTCCTTGGCCTTGCCTTTGCCGACCAGCCGCGGCAGCCGCTGGGTGCCGCCAGCACCCGGTATAATGGCCAGACGGGTTTCGGTCAACCCCATGCTGGCCGTTGTGGCGACGACACGGATGTCGCTGGCCAGTGCCAGCTCGGTGCCGCCGCCGAGGGCAATACCGTTTACCGCGGCAATCACCGGTTTGTTCAGATATTCGATGGCGGTGAATAAATTGCGGATCGTGTATATGTATTCTCTCACTTTTTCCGGACTCAAACCCGCCCGCTCCTTGAGATCCGCACCGGCACAGAAGGCCTTATCGCCCGTTCCGGAAACAACGAGCACCCGAACATCGGCCCTGAACCGCACCGCCTCGATTTCACCGGCCAGGGCGTGCAGCAAAACAAAATTCAAACTGTTCATGACCTCGGGACGATTGAGGGTCAGCATCAAAACGCCTCCGGCCTCTTCCCTGAGTAAAACCTCTTCTCCCATGAATCACCCCCCGTAATAGAATCGCCCAGCGATTGTATTTCCAAACCACAGAACGAACACCGTCCATCGATTAATCACCCTTGCTCCACCCCCTCCAAGAGCGGCAAAGCCGCGTTTCATTAAATCCCATGCCAATTCCAAACCATCACACGGAAAAAGCCCGCTCAACAGTCCCACGACCTTTCCAACCTCAACCGCTCGCCTCTGCTCCACCCCCCCCACCCCGAGAGCGGCGAAGCCGCGTTTCATAAATTTTCAATAGAACCGCGTCGTGGTTCTATCGAAAATTTATTCTAGCACCCAATAAACCGAGAAATCACAATCCGCTGCACCTCCGACGTCCCCTCGCCGATCTCGAGCAGTTTGTGGTCCCGGTAAAACCGCTCAACCTGATAATCCTTCATCAGGCCGTAGCCGCCGTGAATCTGAACCGCATGATCCGCCACCCGGCCCATGACCTCCGAGCAGTAGAGTTTGGCCATGGCGGCCGCTTTTTCGAAAGACCGGCGCTTGTCCCTGAGCCAGCATGCCTTGTAGAGCAGGTTTCGGGCGCATTCGATTTCGACGGCGCAGTCGCTCAACTTGAAAGCCACCGCCTGAAATTTTGAAATCGGTTGTCCGAATTGCACCCGTTCACGGGCGTATTTCAGAGCCATTTCATAAGCGCCCTGGGCCCCGCCAAGCCCCATGGCGGCAATCGACAGCCGGCCGCCGTCCAGGGTTTTGAGCATCTGGTGAAATCCGTCTCCCTGGCGGCCCAGAATGTTTTCCGCCGGGATACGGACGTTGTCGAAGTAGAGTTCGGCCGTGTTGGATGAGCGCCACATCATCTTACGGTGCATCGGAACGGCCTTGAAACCCGGCGTGCCATGCTCCACCAAAAAGCAGGTGTACTCGGGCTTGCCGTCGGGTCGTTTTCCGGTGACGGCCTGGACGGTGACCCCCATCGACATGTCGCAGGCGGCATTGGTGATGAAGATCTTTGAGCCGTTCAAGACCCATGCGTCGCCGTCCGGCTCCGCCGTGGTCCGGCTGCCGCCGGCATCGGAGCCGGCCGTCGGCTCCGTCAAGCCGAAACCCCATAATGCCTCGCCGCGACAAAGCGCGGGAAGGTATTTTTCCTTCTGAGTCTGGGTGCCGAAGTAGTAGATCGGACCGATCCCGAGGGAGTTGCCGGCAGCGATTGTGGCGGCCTGTGATCCGTCCACACGGGCGATTTCTTCTACGGCGATGATGTAAGACAAATAGTCCAGCTCTTGGCCGTCGAAATCCTCCGAAACGAACATCCCAAAGAGACCGATCTCCCCCATTTTGCGGGTGAGTTCCGGCGAAAATTCTTCTTTCTCGTCCAGTTCACCGGCCAGTGGGGCGATTTCATTTTCGGCGAAACGACGGACCTCTTTGCGGATCATCTCCTGTTCTCTGCTCAGATCAAAATCCACTGCACCCTCCTTTATACAGACCGTATATTGAACGAGCGCTCGCTCAAGTAGCTATAAATTAACTGCACGCCCTTGCGGTTGTCAACAGGTTTCTTTTCACTTTCCAGCGGTGACGAAAATATTCTCTAATAATTATTTCATTTAATTTCAGTTAGATAAAAATTAACAAAAGGAACGCTCGCTCCGGTCAGGTGATAACCTTGTTTTGTGGAAATCCTTGACAATAAATTGACCGGTATGTTAGAAATTTGAATGAGCGCTCGCTCGGATTTCTCGAATCAGCACCGGCGGTTGGTGCGCCCGACCTCAGCCGGCATACGGAAGATCTCTCATGCAGAAAGCCAGCCGCACAAATGACATCCCGACGCAAATCAAAAATCCCGAGCTCGTCGATCGACGACGACGCCAGATTGCAGAATCCGCGGTTAAACTATTTATAAAAAACGGTTTTCATAAAACCACTACGCGCCAGATCGCCCAGGCGACCGGTTTCTCCATTGGATCCCTGTATGAATACGTGGCTTCCAAGGAGGATGTTCTGTACCTGGTTTGCGATTCCATTCACGCCGAGGTCGAACGTCTGGTGACCGACACAATGGCCAAAGCCGGAGGCGGTCGCAATGCCCTGGCCCAGGTGATCCGGGAATATTTTCACGTCTGCGACCGCATGAGCGACTTTATTCTTCTCATTTATCAGGAAACCCGCTCGCTGCCGGCCCAGTGGCAAAAAAGAGTGCTTGAGAACGAACTCCGCATCACCGGTCTTTTTGTCGAGGTGCTGGCCGACATCGCTTCATCAGGCGGCCTGCCGCATCTCGACGACCGTCAAATCGAATTGGCCGCCCACAACATTTCGGTTTTGGGCCACATGTGGACGTTCAGGCGCTGGTTTTTCAGCCGCCATTACACGATCGAGGAGTATATTGAGTTGCAAACCGAACTTGTCTTGCGCATGTGCACCTCACCATCCGACTGATGGTTAAAAGATGCCGACAACAGCCCTAAGAGGCCGGGATCCACTGCAATGGGCTATCGCTATTAAATTACCATCAACCCATTATGGATGGACCTTTTACCTAAATTCGAGCAATTATAGGCTTTACGATAAAGATTTTGGCAAGGCCAGAGGCAGGAGGCTGAATTGTAATACGCCGACGACCGATAACACAGTCCAAAAACTTTATCGTAAAGCCTATAGTGATACCGGTACTGCTTCACCGAGACCTTCAGCCGAGGCACAGGAGGGGGTATGAGCCAGGAAGTTGACGTTTACACACCCAAAAACAACATTCGTGTGGTTACCGCTACGTCTCTTTTCGACGGGCACGACGCCGCTATCAACATCATGCGACGCATTCTCCAGGCCACGGGGGTGGAGGTCATTCATCTCGGCCACAATCGATCGGTCCAGGAGATCGTCGATGCGGCTATCGAAGAGGATGCCCAGGGTGCGGCCGTATCGAGTTACCAGGGCGGGCACATAGAATTCTTCAAATACATGGTCGATCTTCTCAGGGAAAGAAACGCCGATCACATCAAGGTCTTTGCCGGTGGCGGAGGGGTCATCGTCCCCGAGGAGATCAAGCAACTTGAAGCCTACGGCGTCTCCAAAATCTATTCGCCTGAGGACGGTGCCAACAAAGGTCTTCAGGGAATGATTAACCACATGGTGCGGCAGCTCGATTTTCCGACCGTCAAGAGTTTCAACTTTGCCTTCGACGCGCTTGAACCCGAGAACAAATTGATGGTGGCCAACCTGATTACCGCCGTGGAACAGGCCAAAGCAAAACGAAACGGTCACTTGGCGCAATTGCGGACCCAGCTGCAGGCGCTTTCGCGCGACCGCAAGGCGCCGGTCATCGGGATCACGGGAACCGGTGGTGCCGGCAAATCCTCCTTGACCGACGAGCTGATCATCCGCCTGTTGCACGATTTGAAAAATATCCACGTTGCCATCATCAGCTGTGATCCATCGCGGCGCAAGACCGGCGGCGCTCTTCTGGGTGACCGGATTCGGATGAATGCCATCGGCAGCCCCAGGATCTACATGCGGTCTCTGGCCACGCGCAGTTCCCAAACCGAAATCCCCGAAGCCCTCGCCGAATGCGTCCTGGTGGCCAAAGCGGCGGGATTCGACCTTGTCATCGCCGAAACGGCCGGTATCGGTCAGGGGGACTCCAGAATCATCGACATGGTGGACGTTTCCCTCTATGTCATGACCAGCGAGTTCGGTGCGGCCTCCCAACTCGAAAAGATCGATATGCTCGATTTTGCCGATCTCGTGGTCGTCAACAAGTTCGAGAAACGCGGCGGCGAGGACGCCGTGCGTGACGTTCGCAAACAGGTCCAGCGCAACCGCAATGCCTGGAACAAAACGCCGGAAGAAATGCCGGTCTTCGGGACCATTGCCTCCAAGTTCAACGATGACGGCGTGACCGCACTGTACCGCGCCCTGCTCGACGCCATCGCGGAAAAAACCGGCGTCACTTTGAGCTCCAGCCTGCCGCGACCGGAATCCATGACATCGACCTCCAAAACGATCATCATTCCGCCGGAGCGCACCCGGTATCTGGCCGAAATCGCCGATACGGTGCGGCGCTATCACCAGCAGACGGCAGCACAGGCGGAAGCCATCCGCAAATCCTGGCACATCGATGAAACCCTAAAACTGCTGGCAGACGAACCGGCCGAGTTGGTCACCAGGCTCACGGAAGAAGCGAGCGCAGCACGGGAAAACATCCGGGATGACTCCCGCCGGGTGTTGAAAGAATGGCAGACGGTCAAGGAAGCCTACGGGCGAGACGAGTTGGTGTACGCGGTGCGCGACCACGACATCCGCGTACCCCTTTTCACCGAGTCACTGTCCCACCAGAGGATACCGAAAATCGTGCTGCCGGGATTCAAAGACCCCGGCGAGATCTACCGCTGGATGCGCGAAGAAAACGTTCCGGGACGCTTTCCTTTCACGGCCGGGGTTTTCCCGCTCAAGCGCATGGACGAGGACCCCACGCGCATGTTTGCCGGAGAAGGCGACCCGGACCGGACCAACCGGCGCTTCAAGCTCCTTTCCGCCGATTACGAGGCCAAGCGTCTGTCGACCGCTTTTGATTCGGTGACCCTTTACGGCTATGACCCGGATCGGCGTCCGGACATTTACGGAAAGGTCGGCACCTCGGGGGTCAGTATCTGCACGCTCGACGACGTCAAGGTGCTCTACAGCGGCTTCGACCTGTGCGCGCCCAACACGTCCGTCTCGATGACCATCAACGGCCCGGCACCGATTCTTCTGGCCATGTTTCTCAATGCCGCCATCGATCAGCAGCTGGACCGGTACACGACCGAAAACGGCAACCCGCCGTCGTCGGAAGTATACGAAAACATTCGCGCCGACGTCCTGTCCAACGTTCGCGGCACGGTTCAGGCCGATATCCTCAAGGAAGACCAGGGGCAGAACACCTGTATTTTTTCAATCGACTTCGCCCTCAAGATGATGGGTGATATCCAGGAATACTTCATTATCAAGAATATCCGCAATTTCTATTCGGTGTCGATTTCCGGCTATCACATCGCCGAGGCCGGAGCGAACCCGATCTCCCAGCTGGCCTTCACGCTGGCCAACGGGTTTACCTACGTCGAATACTACCTGTCACGCAACATGCCGATCGACAGCTTCGTACCGAACCTCTCTTTCTTCTTCTCCAACGGCATGGATCCGGAGTACACCGTAATTGGTCGGGTGGCCCGGCGAATCTGGGCCGTTGCCATGCGCGAGAAATACGCCGGGTCGCTGCGGTCTCAGATGCTCAAGTACCATATCCAAACCTCGGGCCGTTCCCTGCACAGCCAGGACATCCAGTTCAACGATGTCCGCACAACCCTGCAGGCTCTCATCGCCATATACGACAACTGCAACAGCCTCCACACCAATGCCTTCGACGAGGCGATCACAACACCCAGCACCGAATCGGTGCGGCGCGCCCTGGCGATTCAGATGATCATCAACCGCGAATGGGGATTGACCAAGAATGAAAACCCCAACCAGGGCAGCTTCCTGGTCGAGGAGCTCACCCGGCTGGTGGAGGAAGCGGTTTTAATGGAGTTCGACCGCATTACAACCCGCGGCGGCGTGCTGGGCGCCATGGAAACCGGGTACCAGCGCAGCAAAATCCAGGAAGAATCGATTTACTACGAAACCCTGAAACACACCGGCCGCATGCCGATCATCGGCGTCAACACGTTTCGTGACCCGCACGCCAGCCAGAATGATTTCATCGAAACCGTAGAATTGGCGCGCGCCACCGAAGAAGAGAAGGAATCGCAGCTCAAGCGCCTGGAAGACTTCAAGAGAACCCACGCCGAAAAAGCACCCCAGGCCCTGAAACGCCTGCAACAAACGGCACTCAGCAATAACAACATTTTCGCCGAACTGATGGACAGCGTGCGGGTCTGCTCACTGGGCCAGATCACCCAGGCCCTGTACGAGGTCGGCGGTCGGTATCGCAGAAACATGTAAAACGCAAATCGGCAAAGAGCGAAAAGCGAACGGTTTGAGATGCGCCGAGTTGAGCGCAAGCGCTCACCGTGCGTGTTTGTTGTGGGTTGCCTGTTACGGGTTGAAGGATTGAGGCGATATAGGTTCAAAGGTTCACCGTTCCCCGTTCAGGGTTGAAGGATTGAAGTCCTTCCTTGAACCCGGAACCCGGAACCCTCATATGAAACTTCACGCGGCCGGAACAGTAAATATATTGAACGTCGAACATCGAACGCCCAACATCGAACGTCCAATATTGTTGACGCTACGCTTCATCGATTTATAAACAAGCGAATCACTGTGAAGACGTGATCTAAAGACCGAGAATTTCGAAGGATGGTTTCGCTTTGCACAGCCTTTTATTAAATTGACA
>Ga0272441_10005981_pt1 | contig 20719 bp, 18 predicted proteins | sample SSMProp6N_FD_193582 | JGI IMG/M metagenome (GOLD analysis project Ga0272441, IMG submission 193582) | Marine sediment archaeal communities from Little Sippewissett salt marsh, Falmouth, MA, United States - SSM-Prop-6N | ecosystem: Environmental > Aquatic > Marine > Wetlands > Sediment ...
GGATACCGCATTTATTACAATTCCCGGACATATTTTCATGGCATTTGCACTGGATATTTCGGAGGAGGAGGCACGCAAGAGCTTTTTTCAGCCGGATGATCTTATTTTCAGAGAAAACAGAGTATGGCTGCCTGTCGAAATAACCGCAGTGAACCGGGGATTCCTTAAAGCCTGGGAAATAGGTGCGAAAGAGTGGCGTCAGGCATCAATAAGTAATGATGCCGGATTTTATCCCATGAGTGAGGCTTGGAAGGTTTTTCAGCCTGTAGGACTGCCCGGGAGTGCAGTTGGCGTTCAGTATCCGTCGAATGATGAAATTCGGGATGCATTTTTAGACGAATTCTCGGTATTTGTGGAAAAAGAAATATTCGAACAGGTATCTGAGATCAACAGCCTTATTGTAATGAATAAGGATAATGTTAATAAAAAAGTGAAATATATTAATAAACTCGGTGTTCTTTATGCCCGGTATGGAATCTTTGACAAAGCTGAAGAGAATTTTGAAAAGGCTTTGGAGATGAGCGATTATTTCCCTGCTTTAATAAATCTAGGCAATCTCTGTCTTCAATCGGAACAGTACAGTGAAGCAGCCGGATATTTTAATACGGCCCAGCGTCAAAGACCGGATAACGCCTCGGTGCTGCTGGGAGTTGCCAGGGTAAATCATGCACTGGAAAATTACGGGATTGTTAATAGGACCTACGAAAGATTGCAGGAAGTAAATCCTGAACTGGCAGTCCGATTTGGATACCTTCAGTTAAAGGGCGACTCAACTGCCCGGGCTTCAGAATACGGAATGCAGCAGTCTACTGCTGTCTGGGAAGAAGAATAGATTTAATGACAACACAGCGTGTGAAGCAGAAAAGCACGGAAAGTGCTCACGCACTTATTGGCCGTAAGTGTGTCAATAACTGTATATTCTGTGCGGTTGCGCTCAAACGTGAGCAAAGTTACTTCCCTTCTTACGAAGAGATATTGCAGTTCATAAACGATTCAAAGGAAGCCGGCATTACCCGGTTTGTGCTGTCAGGGCTTGGGGAGCCCACCATGGATCCCCATCTTGAGTTATATATTGAAACCGCTAAAAAGGCCGGTTATGAACACATATGTCTCTTCACAAACGGACATCGTGTTACAGAGGAAAAAGCGGACGAATGGGAAAATCTTGGAGTTACACAAGTCCTGGTCTCGCTTCATGGTTTGCGTGAAGGGCATGATAAAAATGTACAGCGGTCCGGTTCTTTTGATGAAGCTGTAAATGCACTGGAAATATTTTCAAAATTCAGTTATGAGATTAACGTAAATACCTGTCTGACAGTCCATAACATTAACGAGATACCAGGATTGAATAACTTTATAGCAAGATACCCGGTGAGAACACATACGCTTTCTTTTCCTGAGTGGTCAGGAAATGCTCTGCGGAATAAAGAACAATTGCTGAATTATTCCGATATTTACAGACGGCGGGCACAGCTGATACCGGAAAAGGGAGGTATAACCAGATTTGAAAACGTACCGTATTGTATTATCCGGCGGAATACTGTGGAATTATTCTCTTCAGGATCATCCCTGCTCATAGATGGAAACGGGGTAATAGAAAATAGTCTTCAGCGCGGAAAAATGTTTCCGAAAATATGTTCGGATTTTCATTGCAGATACAGAACAAGGTGTTCCGGTTTCGAAAGCGAATATATCCGAACCCGGGGATGGAGAGATTCTCTCCCTATTGTTAAGAGATTCCTTTTGCGGAATAAGAATTATTCCGGTTATTTTAACCTGGGCAAAGGAATAAGATCTTCAAAAAAAGATAACGATAGTACCAAAACTGACTGAATATGCGTTATTTTAAAACCAACCTATGAATGCAACGGCAGCTGCACCTACTGTTCAGCGGTTCATAAGGATCACCCCAAAACATCCAGCGCTTCGACGCAAATAAATATCCTTAAACGTTTACATGAGTATATTTCCGAAAAAGAATTAAAAAATCCGCTTTTAATCTGGCACGGAGGGGAGCCCCTGCTGATGGGAAAAGATTTTTTTAAAAAGGTACAGGAATATCTTGTATCTGAATATCCGCCGGCATTAAAGCAGAATATTCAGACAAATATGCTCACCCTTGATGCCGAATGGATAGATTTGTTTAAGCAGTACAAAATCAGAATCAGTTCATCGGTCGATCCTGTTTCAAAAAAACTGAGAACCTGGAAAGACGGGTTGCCTCAATTGGATACCTGGTTAGGCAAGTTTTTCATGCTTACGGATAATGATTATCCTCTCGGTTTGGTGTTTACTGTTTCCAGAGAACATCTCGGGCAGGAAGAAAAAATATATTCATATTTCAGAAATCTCCAATCCCTGTCCAGAGGGGGGATAGCCGTGAGATTTAACCCGATATATCCCTCGGGCAGGTCAGAAAATGCTTATGATTTATTAATCAGGGAACCTGATTACGGCAAATTTCTATGGAAACTGTGGGAATTGTGGGATAGAGATTTGCGCCCGTTTAATATTTCTCCATTCACAGATTTTCTTGATCCTCATAAACATCTTTGTGAATTCAGCAAGGATTGTTCTGAACGATTCTTAGGCATAGATGGTGAAGGTAATGTTTCTAATTGCGGCAGGACCCTGGATTCAAAGATACTATTCGGCAATGTATTTACTGATTCCTGGGAAGATATTCTGGATAATGAAGAAAGAAAAACAATGTCGGGCAGATCAGACGTCTTAAAAACTACGGAATGCTTATCCTGCGAATTCTGGGAATTATGTTATGGCGGATGCCCGTATACGGTCAAACTCTATACCGGGGGATACTTGAATAAATCCCCCTTTTGTGAATCGTATAAATATTTTTTTAACAAAATCAGGAATGAAGTCTTACGATGATTGTTTTTCCAGGGAATACAAGGATAACAACTACACCGTCTTTTCCGGTTGCCGGCAGCAGCAAGGTCTGCGTCTATGATGTAAACGACCAGGCGACTCTTGACCAGCAGTGTCAATTTTATAAGGAACGTCTTTGTGGTATCGAACTGGATGCCGAGAAACTTGAAAGAATAAAATCCCTTGCAAATATAAGGATTTCCACTCTTCGAATCTGTGTCTCCTCATTGGATGACCTTCACTATATTGACCGGTTAATTCAGGATATTAAAGGGAAAAACACTGCTGTAATACTAAAAACAGGAAAAGATATTTTACGGGTAGTCAATTATCTGACAGGATTCAGGATTAAAATATTAATTTCTCCTGTAGAAAATGAAATTTTCATACCGGTTCTAGATGAATTGATTGACTTCTATATGCATCAAACTACAGTCCGGTCACCTATAGAACCATTCCATTCAATTCTTCAGACTATGATTAACCTTACCCGCATAACTTTATGGGATATACTGCAGGAAAAACCCGGTTTTGATTTTTATATTACTGGGGAAGGAAAAATTACACTGTCAAAACGATGGGCAGAAAATGGCCGGTACTTTGGAAGCACTAATCAGTCATGGGATACACTTAGGACGGATAAACTCTTTCAGAAAATTCAAAATCCGAATAAATTATTTTTCGCCGAGCAGTCAGAGTGCGTTTTTTGTCCCCATTTTACCCAGTGCGGAGGCTATTTCAAGATTTTTAATGCTGATGCCGACTGCAAACCTTGGAAAAAAGTTTTCGCAACATTACAAGAGGAAATTCAGAATGTACGCAGGATTTTAACTGAATATGGAAAAACGGAAAAAACAGCAAAATAAGAAGAATAAAATTCTCTCGATTGTATTTATGCCAACATTTTCGTGTGATTGCACCTGCGATTATTGTTTTGAGATCAACGAACCCGTGACGGTCAAGGATGATTTCTGGGTAAAAATATTCGAGGCTTTCAGAATATATTCGGAAAAAGCAGGTTTTACAAAATTACGGTTTTACTGGCAGGGCGGTGAAATCCTTACAATGTCACCAGAACAGGTAAAAAAAGGCCTTGAAGAATGCACGTCAGTATTCAAAGCATCCGGTATTCATATAGAACATCGGCTGCAGTCAAACCTCATCGCCTACTCATCAGATTGGGCTCCTATTGTTAACGAATACTTTCATGGACATATCGGGTCTTCACTCGATTTTCCCAATCTGTACAGAAAAACTGCATCCCTTGATCAGACTGTCTTTGTGGAGCGGTGGATCGAAAAGAAAGAATTGGCTTTACAGGATGGTATTTCAGTCAGTGTTATTGCACTGCCTAATAATCAGACATTCATAAACGGAGCTGAATCCTTTTATAATTTTTACCTGAACAAAGCAAAGCTTAAATCAATACAAATCAATTTTCCGTTTATCCCTCCCAACAGTACATTCAGCAACATGCCTGATATGGAAAGGTTCGCACAATTTATGGAGGAATTATACGGTATTTGGATACAATCCGACCGCTCGTTAAGAATCGAACCCTTTGGTAAACTGGAAAATGCAGTATTCCATGACGATAATTGTCTGACATGTATTTGGTCCTACTGCTGTGCATTTTCCCTTCTTGCTATTGATCCTCTTGGGAGAATTTCCCAGTGTGACTGCTGGTCATCTTCTTTTAAGGAGCACTCTTTCGGGGATATCAGGTATCAGTCGATTGAGACAATACTGGAATCGCCTAACCGGAAAAAATTCCTCGAACGCCCTCTGAAACTTTTACAGAACACGGAGTGCGGCAATTGCACTTACTGGCATCTCTGCTATGGAGGCTGTCCTACCAGGGCAACTACAATGGCGAAAAACTTCTTTTCCAAGGATCCTTACTGTCCTGTATATAAAAAATATTTTCTTTATTCTTTAAAAACATAGAAAATGACTCTATAATGTCTCAGAAGGAGGTCTTCAGTGTCTGAGGAAGAAAAGAAACGACGATTAAAGGAAATATTAAAAAGATTTGGACGCTATTCGTCCATAACAGCACTGGTCTTTACTGCCTCTACCCGTTTCCTTACAGGATGTGGTTTATCTATCGATATCGAAGACCTTCTCGGCGGTGAAGACCCGACTATTGCAGAAGATCAGCAGTATACTGGTGAAGAGGGATGGGGCAATTGGAGCGATCATACCAACCATACCGATTACACTGATGGCAGCGCACATACAAATTATTCCGATTACAGCGACTGGGGCAACGGATGGTCTGATTATGCTGACTGGGAGAACAATTCATGGGCTGATCACTCAGACTACAGCGATCATGTTAACCATTCCGATCACGCTGATTATTCTGATCTTGTCTGGGACAATGGCGGATATATGGACGGCACTTACAGCGACGGTATGTACAGCGACGGTATGTACAGTGACGGCATGTACAGTGACGGTATGTACAGTGACGGCATGTACAGCGACGGCATGTACAGCGACGGCATGTACAGCGACGGCGGAGGATACTCAGATGGCGGCGGCGGTTACAGCGACGGCGGAGGATTCTAAGATAACGGCGGTTGCAGCAACTGAATGCATGATTCCTATTTTTTTAAAGGCCGCAGATTTCCCGGTCCATAAATATCTATATCGTTTTTATAGAACCCGGCACAATTGGAATTAAAATCGCAAGTTCTGCAAATAGAAATTTTTACTTTTATACGGTAATGAGGGACCTCAGGGTTTCCCTTAGAACGGAGTTCCTCCCGGGGGAGCTGTTTCCCTATATCCGGTGCTTCGGGAGAATTTATAATATTGGGATGATAGGTTCCGAATACGCAAAATGGAATATCTCTGAACCGAATAAGACTGTCGGATTGAAAGAGAAGGCTCTTAAGGGAAGCGGCATAATCGGGCAAATCCTTAAACGGAACGTACCAGTCGGAATTTTCCTCAAAGTTTTCAGGGTGGGCTATACAGGGAATTGAGCATGATATTTCTCTGAGCATTTCAGGACATACTGTTTTGTAAAGCGAGAAAATACCGGCTAAATATTCCTTATTCTGCTGGAGAATAAGAGTCTGGCCCAAGACTGGAATCCCAATGTCCTCCATGTTTTTAAGTGCACGGATACTTAATGCAAAACTTTCACTGTTGCCGGTGACTGCATTGTGTATGTCTGCATAGGGACCGTATAATGGGATTCGTGCATTCACCAAACCAGCGGATTTTACTGCCTGAGCCAAAGCTTTGTCCCCAAGGCTGAGCCCGTTGGTTGAAAGCAGAGGTGTGCCGCCGTTATCGCGTATATAGCGTATTATATCGGGAATACCCTCATATTCACCGGGATCACCGCCGGATATTTCAATAATTTCTTTACCATTGTTTAAATGATAATCAATGTTTTTCTTGAGTTCCTGCAGCCGCCTGAACAGCTCATTAGACATGAGTTTTCTGGCATTTCCGCAGAACAGGCAATTGTTGCTGCACCCGGGTGACAATATTACTGTACCTCTGCGGCTGTACTTCTGGGTTGTCGGCATGGTAAAAGTATAATGAATATAATCGGGGCGCTGCAACCTGGCAGATACATTAGCAGGAATACTATGCCGGAAGCAGTATTTCGGCCTCAAAGTACAGTGAACTGCTATTTCATAGTATCAAAGAATCTAATGATTCCCGGGATGCCTGTCGGATCCCTTTTGAACCCCTTTTTATTATCCCCCGCCTCTGCTACTATCTTCTTACTATGGGGAAAAAAATACAGTTTTGCGTGCTTCTTTCCTTGACGGCGCTTCTCCTTTTCTCCTGTGCGACATCCGACTTCTCCAAACGGACAAGCAGAGAAACCATTAAAAACAGAGCGGCGGCGGTAAAAATCATCAATGTGGCCCAGTCACCTAATTTCTACCGGCCCTGGGAAATGGAAGGATACGAAACGTATTCAGGAACAGGAGCGGTGCTGGAGGACGGAACAATTATTACAAATGCCCATGTAGTAGCAGACAGCAGGTACCTTACGGTTTTAAAAGAAAATGATCCCAAACGGTATGAGGCGGAAATCCTCTATATCGGGCATGAATGTGATCTGGCCCTGCTGAAAGTGAGAGACGAGGATTTTTATCAGAATATCAGCTATCTTCAGCTGTCCGATATCATTCCGGACCTGAACAGTGTGGTTACGACCTACGGATATCCAATGGGCGGCGAGCGGATTTCTATAACAAAAGGCGTAGTCTCACGAATTGAAATCGACACCTATGTGCATCAATGGAAATCAGCGTTTCTCCAGGTGCAGACTGATGCTGCCATCAATCCGGGAAACAGCGGGGGCCCGGTCATTCAGGACGGAAAGATCGTGGGAATCGCATTTCAGGGATTGAGCAGCGGGGAAAATATCGGATACATGATTCCGACAGTTGTGATACGCCATTTTCTTGATGATGTTAAGGACGGCGTATTTGACGGTTTCCCGGACCTTGGAATAATTTGGTCGAATCTTGAAAATGAGGACTTCTGCAGATACATAGGCATGCCTGAAGGAAGAGAGGGAGTATATATAACAAGTGTTCTTCCCGGCGGGAGTGCTGACGGGTTTCTCAAAAAGAGAGATGCGATAATATCGGTTGACGGAATTGAAATTGCCGCGGACGGAAGCATACCCTTTGAACAAGGCAGAATTCTTTTCAGTTATCTTATAGACGCCAAACAATGTAATGAAAAACTGACCCTGGAAATCCTGCGGGACAAAAAGCTGGTAACGGTTTCTTTTCCTGTGGAGCAGTCGCCTATACGGATTCCGAATTATTATACCTATGACAAAAAACCCCGGTATCTGATATACGGGGGAATTGTTTTTCAGAAACTCAGCCTTGAATATTTAGAGCTCTGGGATGAATGGTGGAAAAAAGCTGATTCTCTGCTTCTTTACTACTTCGGTTATCATATAAATGATGCTGTAAAACCTGAGAGGGAGGAGTTTGTCGTTGTGAATGATGTCCTGCCTGACCAGTCCAATATGTATATCACAGATATAACTGACCGGGTCGTTGATACAATAAACGGTATTCCAATCCTGAAACTCGAGGATATTCCCGGTGCAATTAAAAAAGGGGAAAAAGGTTTTATAGTAATTACTTTTGATGATTTTCCAAGACCCATTGTGCTGAAGTATGATGAAAGTGAGGAAGCACAGGAGAGGATACTCCGGAAGTACGGAATTGTGAAAGACCGGGAGCTGAACCGATGATGTTGTCGAAAAGAATAAAAACAATCCTGCTTTGTGTCATCGTCCTTTCCCTGAATCTTCCCGGACTTTGGGCTGATGGGGACTATGGAAATTCAGTTGTAGCGATCAGGATTACAATCCAGCAGTGGGACCATCATAATCCGTGGCAGAAATATTCTCCGGACACATCCTCTGTTTCCGGAATAGTTATCGATGGCGACAGAATCCTGACCGAGGCATACCCTTTAACGGATCATCAGCTTATTCAGGTTATGAAAAATGGTGATACCCGGAAATATGCCGGCAGGGTAGAGCTGAAAGACTATAATGCTAATCTGGCGGTTATTACAGTACCGGAGGAGGGTTTTTTTGAGAACCTGAATCCTGTCACATTCAATAAACCGGGAATTCCGGAGGGGAAAACAGAAACTGCTCTATGGGAAGGGGGAGCGGATTTTAAAATCTATGAAACAGAGTATATCAAAACCTATGTAAAAACCTATAAATATTCCGCTCTTTCTATCTGCCACAGGATGAGTACGGAACAGAGCGGCAGCGCCCGGGGTCAGCCGGTTTTTGATGAACAGGGACACTGCTTCGGATTGGTAACAAATAAACTCAATGGAAACGGCGCTGTTGAAGTTATTTCCGTCGACACAATACACAGGTTTCTCAAAGATCTTGATGACGGAACCTATGAAGGTGTTCCATCTTTCTGGATCGAGAATTCGCCCCTAAGGGGGGATGTTCATTTAAAGAATTATCTCGGTGTTGCCGCGGATCAGAAAGGCATTTATGTTTCCCGTGTTCCGGCCTCTTCATCATTTTCAGACACTCTTCTTCACAATGATGTGATTATAGAAATAGACAATTATGTGATAGATGATTCAGGTAATTATGATGATCCTTCCTACGGCAAGCTTTATTTCCCGGGTATTGCTGCATCAAAGCATCAGGTGGGAGATGAAATTACCTTAAAGATCATACGGGAAGGAAAGGAGACAGAGGTTTCATCAGTATGCAGACCGGTAAACAACGATAAGTTCTATATTCCTCCGAGGGAGAATGATATTAAGCCCGGATATTTTCTCTTCGGCGGCATGCTTTTTCAGGAATTGACCAGGGATTATCTTACCGCCTTCGGCAGAAACTGGCGCCAGGATGCTGACACAAGGATCCTCTATCTCTATGATACATTTGAAGTCTATCCTGAACCGGGACGCCGGAGGATTGTAATTCTCAACAAGGTTTTTCCGCATTCCGTAAATATCGGATACCACAGGCTGAAAAACGAAGTCCTGGATACTGTAGACGGTATAAAAGTACGGGATCTTGCTCACGCATGGGAGCTCCTGAAGTCAACTGAGGAGGAGTTTGTACGGATTGCCTTTTCAGGAGGTGCGGAAATTATTCTTTCACCTGCCGCGGCTTCCGCGGCGGACAAGGAAATCCTTCAGAATTACGGAATTCCCGCACTATCAGAAATGCAGTGAAAAATTAACATCAAGAGCATAGTTTTTCCCGTCAACCCGGTCGCCGATTAAGGGGAAATTGATGTACATTCTGACATACTCGATACCGAATCCGTCAAGATACACTCCGAGTCCGGTTGAGCAGAGAAACCCTTGTTTATTTTCGCCGGGATCTTTTTCAAATCCGTTGTAGTATCCTGCATCGACATAGGCAAGCACTCCCGGAACAAGATTTTGATAGTAAAGGGCCGGAAGATTTGCCCGAATCTCCAGATTATTTACGATTTTAAAGGCAGTATCATACGTATAGCGTTCGAACCCACGGATTGCCTTATCCCCGAGGCCGTCCCGGGGAACGGTGCCGCCTATACTCTGCATAACAAACATGGGAACATTGTCTCCAAAGGCATAATCAGTCTGGAAGTAATCACACAAATAAACACTGAAACGGTTTTTCTCATCTGCTTCTGCGGCATCGTAGAGGGTGTGGAAACCTTTTACAGACGCATTCAAACGGAGAAAATCAAAATTGGTCCATGGAGAAGCAGAGCCGGTTTTCGGGTTCCATTCCAGGGAAGCTTCTGCATATACTCCTTCCCGGGTCCTGTGCAGTTTATTCCCCGTAAGATTATCCACTGCAATCCCTGTAAAAAGTGAATTGCTGAGAATACCGTTTCTGTCATCAAAAATCAGGGCTTCTTTATATGCTGCCAGATCAGAAAGAATATTCTCAGCATCAGCCTCGGATGTACCCCAGATTACTCTCCCGTCCTGATAAAGATCGAATCTTCCCCTGTAAAAAAGAAAAGCTTCCAGGAGGTTTTTATCCAGTCTTTCATTCCAGAGCAGACCCTGACGGATGCCGGGTTCCCATTTTATTATCCATGAATCAAATTCTTTCTTTTCGAAATTCGAAAGGGGCAGGGCAGGGGCGCCGTCGGTTTCCCTGTATAAATTAAAGCTTTCATATCCGGCCCCTGCGGTAATCTGGAAGATTGTGTCTTTTCCGGGAAAAAGAGAAAGGCCTTTATATCCGACTCTGAGATCGGCTCCTGTAGGCAGCAGGTCCAGGCCCCACATATAATACCAGCGCACACCGGCGAGATTGAAAAGCCAGTCCTTTTCTCCTGACTGCCCGAAAACAGCAGTGGAACAGAATATCAAAATAAGAATAACACTAGTAAATATTTTTTTCATAACCCTCTCCGCTGTTCCAGAGTATAGTGATTTTTTTTCTCTTGTCTATTCAAAAAATCATAGATTGCATGGCTGCCGGCAACGATGTACAATGGAAAGAACAGTATGAAATACAGAATAATGAGCAATATTGATCCTTCGGGCTGTGAAAAAGACCGGAATGCCCTTTTTATTATGCCCAGAGGGCCGGAACCGTCGGATTTTCTCATTGTATACCCGAAAAATCTGCAGAAAAGCATCAGAAATCTTCTTGTTCATCCTCATTTTGAAATACGGATTTTTCAGGGAGCCTATGAGGAAGAGATAGATAATGTAAAAGAGCGGCTTATTGATGAAGTCGATAAAAAACTGCACCGCCTTATCAGCAGGGGATCAAACTGGTTTGCCGCGGGCATTGTGATAGCAGTATTCGGCCTCATAAACTGGATCATTCCGGATCCTATTCCTCTCGTTGATGAAATGATAATGACCTTAGGCGGTGCTGCAGCAGCGGTTGCAGGTTTTAATTTACGGCGCCGGGGCAGTGAAGAGGAGAAAAGAAAGGCTGATATTGCCAGGTGTGATATTAATTCGGCGGAACCGAAGGTTGATCCTTTGCTGACCTGGTTTTACGGAGCTTTAAAAGCAAAATCAGATCCCCGGGAAGAAGCTGAAGAATCCTCCGGTGCGGATGATATCGAAATAGAATCCAGGTGGCTGACTAAATACGGTGATTTTGAACTCCTCAGTTCCCAGGGAACAGTACAGCCAGAGGAAGTGGTCTGTTTTTTCCGAGTTCTTAAGGACGTTTTCCCGGTGCGAAAATTCCTTCGGGTCCGGGGGAGAAGCAGCATCAGGAAACTTCAGGAGAAATACGGATTTACCCGTGACGCGGTGGCTGTTTATTCCTCCCTCCTGGAAGCAGGGAGGGAATTCCTAAGGAGCAGGGGCCGGCTGATATAATTATGAAATTAGGAGATAAAATATGGTGGGGCTGTTTCATTTGCTTCATAATAATTATGATCATCCTCCGTTTCGCCGGTCCTTCTCCGGGCTGAAAATCATCAGCTTCATAATCGCGGTTCTTTTTCTCATAAGTTCAGCTCCCCTTTGGGCTGAAAAGCCAGAACCCAGATCCGGAGTAATAACAGCAGCTTCCTTCAATATCCGGCAGTTTTCCACAGGCTCCAGGGATGATTATGAGCTTCATAATATCTGTCTCGTTGTTAAGGATTTTGATTTTATCGCCCTCCAGGAAGTCAGGGATACTGAAATACTGGAGCGCCTTGTTCTCTATCTGAAGCACCGTTTTAATCTTCCCTTCTCCTACATTGCAACCGGGAAGCTGGGCAGGTCCAGTCACACAGAGCGGTACGCCTTTCTCTTCCGTAATGACAAAATCGAATATATGGATACCTCCGGAGTAATGGGAGATCCGGAGGATGTGTTTATCCGGGAGCCTTTTTTCGGAAAATTCCGGGCAGGAAATTTTGATTTCTTTGCGGTTTCCTTTCATTGTATCTATGGCGATACCGTACGGGAGCGAAGGGAGGAAGTGGGATTTTTGGATGATGTATACCGTCTCGTCGATGCTATTGACGGGGATGAGGATATCCTTTTTTTCGGGGACTTCAACCTGCCGCCGGATGATAAGGCTTTTGATGAATTCCATCATGACCTCTTTCTGAAAAGCGTTAATTATCACGCACCCACTACAATTAAGGACAATCTCTATGACGCGATCTGGTTTAATCCTGAAGAACTCAGGGAGTACACCGGCAGTTTCGGAATTGTAAATTTTGATGAGGAGATGTTTTTCGGATATGACGATTATGCCTCCAGGATCGTTTCCGATCACCGCCCGATCTGGGCGCAGTTTTTCACAGGGGCTGCTGATTGATGGAGCGCCACCTTCTCTCAAAATCAACATTTATCCGGGGAAACCAGTGTATTAAATCATTATATCTCTACAAGAACTATTACAAACTCAGGGACCCGTTAACACCCCAGCAGCAGGCTGTATTCAAGCGGGGAACGAATGTGGGTGTCCTTGCCCAGTCTCTTTTCCCGGGAGGTATCGACTGCAGTCCTCCGAATCCCTTCCAGTATCAGAAATCAGCTGAAAAGACATCCCTGCTGCTGGGCCGGGGAACTGAATGTCTCTATGAAGCTGTTTTTCAGTATAACCGGGTCCTCTGTGCTATGGATATTCTCTATGATGACGGGGACGGGTGGATCGCTGTTGAGGTCAAAAGCTCCACAGGCATATCCGAAACCTATCTTCTTGACGCGGCCCTGCAGTATTATGTGATAACAAACACAGGCCTGCCCCTGAAGGACCTCCTCCTGATGTACATTGACAATACCTATGTCAGGGGAGAAAACCTGGACCTTCAAGGCCTTTTTACCGCCAGTTCCCTTCTTTCAAATGCGGAGGAATTGACCCCGTTCATAGAAGAAAAAATAGGTGAACTGAAGCATGTTTTAAAACAGAAAAAGGTCCCGGAAGTAGAAATCGGACCTCACTGTTTTTCTCCGTATCTCTGCGATTTTTTCGGGCATTGCTGGAAGGATGTACCTGAATATTCTGTTTTTGATATTCAGCGCTTATCTATGGATAAAAAATTTGATCTCTACTCCAAGGGTATTCTGAACCTTGAAGATGTCCCGGAAGAATATCCTTTAACGGAGAAGCAGAGGACCCAGGTGTCCTGCCATACCCTGCAGGAAGAGATTTGTGACAGCAGCAGGATAAAAGATTTTCTCTCTCAATTATGCTACCCCCTGTTCTATATTGATTTTGAATCTTTTCAGCCGGCAGTACCTCTTTTTAAGAACACGAGGCCCTATCAGCAGATACCTTTCCTGTATTCTCTTCATATCGCTGAATCACCGGATAGTCCATTGATCCATAAGGAGTATATTGCTCCGCCTCCTTCTGATCCCCGTCTTCCCTTTCTGCAGAAACTCCTGGAAGATACTGAAGGCACCGGTTCAATAATTGTGTACAATAAAACCTTTGAGGCAGGAAGGCTTGAAGAACTGAAGGACAATTTTCCGGAATTTGCAGAATCCATAGACCAGCGAATTAATCGAATTGTTGACCTTATGGTCCCCTTTCAGCAGCAGGATCTCTATACGCCGGAAATGATGGGTTCCTATTCCATTAAAAAAGTTCTTCCGGCCCTGGCTCCGGACATGGACTACTCTGATCTTTCAATCCAGGACGGCAGTACCGCAAGTATGATTTACGAAAGCCTTTTCACGGAAGAGTCCCGGGAGAGGGTCGCATCCGAAATGAATAAACTCAGAAAATACTGTGAAAGGGACACATTCGCCATGGTAAGGATATACCGGGAGCTTGTCAGACGGGCAGATGGAAGAAGCCTACAGCAAGGTCCCTCTCAGGACTGACAGGATCTACTTCTTTGAATTGTTTGTGAAGCAGCTGAATCGAGAGTTTTCTGTTTCTCAGCAGCCGGTCCCCGGTAATATCATCAGAAAAAAGATACACATCTACAAGGGCATAATTTCTGGAAATTCTTTTAATGAGAATGAAAGTATCGGTTTCGTGGCGTATTGTACGTTTTTTTAGAATATCACCGGTAAACATTACCTCTCCACTATTAATTTTCGGCCTTGATTCGGAGATTTTTATATGTTATAGGAATGTCAGAGGATTAATAGGATCCTCAGGTATTCATTTTCTTGCACAATCGGTTTAATTGTAATATATTCAGACAAAAGACAAATATAATCATTTTTAAATAAGGAGATGAAAATGGCTGATCCTCAGGAAGCTGCTAAAATGATTGAAGGTCTCATTGCGAGGGCCAGGAAAGCTCAAAAGCAGATAGAATTTGCCAGTCAGGAGCAGGTTGATGAGATGGCAACCCGGGTTGCATGGTCCGGTGTTGAACCGAAATTTGCTAAAGAACTTGCACAGCTGTGCGTGGATGAAACAGGAATGGGAGTCCCTGAGCATAAATACGGCAAACTCATGGTAAAGGTTAAAGGCACCCTTCGGGATATGAAGGGAAAACAATCAGTAGGTATCGTAGAAATAGATAAAGAAAAGGGTTTAATGAAAGTAGCAAAACCCATGGGAGTTATCGGAGCCCTTATTCCTGTAACAAATTCCGAAGCTACTCCCTTTGTAAAGGCTATCAGTGCGATTAAAACAAGAAACGCAATCATCATGGCGCCCCATCCCAGGGCTGCTAATTGCAATAAAGTTGCTGTAGATAGAATTCGTGGTGTTTTGAAAAAACACGGCTGGCCTGAAGATCTGGTAATCAATGTAGCACCGATCTCCGTTGAAGCAAGTAAAGAACTCATGAAACAGTGCGACATCGTACTTGCAACCGGCGGCGGCGGAATGGTTAAGGCTGCCTATGCCAGCGGAACTCCGAGCCAGGGAGTAGGAGCAGGCAATGCAGTATGTATTGTTGACGAAACAGCGGACTTTAAGGACGCTGCAGATAAGATTATGCGGTCAAAGATATTTGATCATGCGACCAGCTGTTCAACTGAGAACGCTACAATTATCCAGGAAGATGTTTACGACGCCATGGTAAAAGAACTTGAAGCTGCAGGCGGGTATCTGGTAAAAGCGGATGAAAAACCGAAACTTCAGGCTGCTATGTGGGACCCGGAAAAACATGTACTTAACAGGGAAATTGTTGCCCAGGCTCCTGAAAAAATTGCAAAGCTTGCAGGGATTGATCTTCCTGCAGGAAAAAAGTTTTTCATGGTTGAAGAGACCGGTGTCGGTCCGGATTATCCTTTTTCCGGGGAAAAACTGTCTGTTACAACAACTTTATATAAATGGAAAACCTTTGATGACGCAATCGACCTGGTAAACAGAATAACAAATTATTCAGGCGCCGGGCATTCCTGCGGTATTCATACATTTAATGAAATGCGGATCAGGGAACTCGCATTAAAGGTGAATGTATCAAGAATAATGATCCGTCAGCCTCAGTGTCTCGCTAACAGCGGAGCATGGACTAACGGGATGCCCATGTCCATGACCTTAGGCTGCGGTACATGGGGCGGCAACAGCACCACAGAAAACGTAACCTGGAAGCATCTTCTTAACTATACGTGGGTTGCATATCCCATACCTTCCACTGCACCGACAGATGAAGAACTTTTCGGGACCATAATGTACGAAGAAGTGTAACTGCATATTTTAGGCGGCGGAAATATTCTCCGCCGCCTTATTTTGAAAACAAGAGGCGGTACTCAGCTATGACAAATCAGGAAGCAATTCAGAGGGTAAATGAACGGCGGGAAAAAATGCTGCTTGGCGGCGGTCCCGATAGAAACACAGGCCAGCACGGAAAAGGCAAACTTCTTGCGAGAGAGCGTATAGGAATCCTCCTTGACGAAGGTTCCTTTATTGAGCATCAGCCCTATATCACCGGAAGAAGTACAGATATGGGTATGGATAAAAAACGTTTTGACGGTGACGGCGTTGTAAGCGGATCAGGAACAATCGGTGATAAAAGGGTGTATCTTTTTGCTCAGGACTTTACCGTATTAGGCGGTTCCCTCGGGGAAATGCATGCTGAAAGAATTGTTGAAGCCCAGGATATAGCTTTGAAAAACCGCTGCCCTTTTATACAGATCAATGACTCCGGGGGTGCAAGAATCCAGGAGGGGGTTCTTTCTCTCCAGGGATATGCAAAAATATTCCGGGCAAATACCCATGCTTCCGGTGTAATACCTCAATTTTCCCTGATTCTCGGCCCCTGTGCAGGCGGGGCAGCATATTCTCCGGGAATTACTGATTTTGTTTTCATGGTTGATAATGTCAGCAGTTTGTATATTACCGGTCCTCAGGTTATCCAGGCGGTTACCGGAGAGGATATCAGCCAGGAAGATTTAGGCGGCGCCGCAGCCCATGCCATGAAAAGCGGCAACGTCCATTTCCGGTTTTCAACTGAACAGGAATGTCTTTCCTTTATGCGTACCCTTATCAGTTATCTGCCTTCTTCAAACGAGGAGCTTCCGCCGCGGTCCGAAAACAGTGATCCCGTAGACCGGTTAACACCGGAACTTGCAGATCTTCTGCCTGAGAATCAAAGAAAGCCCTATGATATCAGAGATTTCATAGGATATATTTTTGATACAGAATCATTTCTTGAAGTGCATGCAGGATACGCCCCGAATGTTGTAGTAGGCTTTACCAAACTGAACGGACATACTGTCGGTATTTTCGCTAATCAGCCGAAATATTTTGCTGCTGCCCTGGATATAAATTCTTCAGATAAAGCTGCCCGGTTTATAAGATTCTGCGACTGCTTTAACATTCCTATCATTTCCCTGACTGATGTTCCGGGATTCCTGCCGGGTACAGCCCAGGAACACGGGGGCATTATCCGCCACGGGGCAAAAATCCTTTATGCGATCGCAGAGGCGACTGTGCCCAAAATATCTCTGATAATCCGTAAAGCCTATGGAGGTGCCTACATAGCCATGGCGGCAAAAGCCCTGGGGTATGACCGTACCTTAGCACTCCCCACGGCGGAAATCGGGGTTATGGGAGCTGAAGGTGCGGCAAACATCATTTTCCGGAAGGAGATACAAGCAGCCGAGAATCCAGAGGAGATGCGGAGTATTAAAATTAACGAATACAAGGAGGCTGTTATGAATCCCTTCGTTGCAGCTGAATTAGGATTTGTTGATGATGTCATCAATTTTGAGAGCGCCAGACTGGAACTTGTACGCTCCCTGGAAATGAATCTCCGAAAGCATGAGGACCGGCCCAGGAAGAAACACGGCAATATCCCTCTGTAAAGGGGAGAACATGAAAAAAAAGAGGCTGATTTTACTCTGTTTCATCATACTGATAAATTTACTCTCTCTCCCGGTCTTCGGAGAAGGAGCAGGAGAACTGCAGACCGAATATAAGCCCCTGGTAATCAAAGCTGCTGCATTGAAAGGGCCTTCAGGGATCGGTATGATTCATCTTTTCGAAGAACCTCCTGAATCAGATGAGAATGTTGCCTTTTCTTTTTCCGTAGCCTCCAGCCCCGATATACTTGTTTCCCAAATACTGAAAAAAGAGGTGGATATTGCTTCCCTCCCTCTCAATGTGGCTGCGAATCTTTATACGAAGGGTACTGATTACATTCTGGGAGCAGTGACAGGCTATGGACTCCTTTACTGTGTTACCAGCAGAGATGATATCAGCTCCATCAGGGACCTGGCAGGAAAAACCGTATATTCAGTAGGAAAGGGTGCTACCCCCGAGTATGTGTTTGCATTCCTCCTGGAGCAGGAAGGACTTGTTCCTGGACAGGACTGCATCATCAATTACAGCATGAACCAAATAGAGCTGACTAAAATACTCATTGCAGGGAAGAGAGATACTGCTCTTCTCCCGGAGCCTTTTGTGACCATGGTCCTTAAGGGGAACACAGATTTTTCAATAGCTCTGGACCTGCAAAAAGAATGGCAGAGACATTTTAATCAGCAGGGTTCATATCCCATGACCTGTGTTGTTATACGGAAAGGATTGTATGGGGAACAGACGGGAGGAGTCGGGGACTTTTTATCAGGGTATAAAAAATCAATACAGTGGGTGCAGAAGAATCCCGGGGAAGCTGAAGCCCTTACGGAAAAATATAATCTCGGCATGCCGGCAGACATCGCAGCATCCGTTATACCGCGGCTGAATCTCACCTTTCTTCCTGCTCGGGAGGCAAGGGCTGAAGTAGAGATTTTTCTCAAGGTCCTTTTCAATTTTGCTCCAAAATCAATAGGCGGCGCACTGCCTGACGGGGGATTTTACGGCCAGGAATAAACTCCTGATCATTCTTTCTATTGCAGTTTTTCTCGGGGTATGGAAGATCGCTTCATTGCTTCTTTCTGCTGAAATCATCCTTCCGTCCCCTGAGATAACAGTTCTCCGGTTTTTTGAGCTTCTCAGTTCCAGGGATTTCTGGCCCGCCCTCGGAGCTACGATACTCAGAGGTTTGGCAGGGTTCTTTATTTCGTGTGCCGCGGGAATCATCTGCGGCATCACCGGCGGTTTAAAACCCAGATTCAACGCATTTATAAAACCTTATATTGCCATCATAAAACCCACTCCTGTTATGTCGGTGATACTTCTCGCTCTGATCTGGTTTAAAACTGATAATGTACCGATTTTTGTCAGTTTTCTTATAGCTTTCCCGATTATTTTCAGCAATGTTATTGAAGGCGTAAGCCATGTGGACGGGAAACTGATTGAGATGGCGAAACTGTACGGATTGAAAAGAAATACAAAATTATTTCATATTTATATTCCTTCAATTACCCCGTATTTTCTTGCAGGAATATCATCAGGTCTCGGTATCACATGGAAGGTCGTAATTGCCGCCGAGGTCCTCGCACAGCCCCTTCATGCCCTGGGAACAGGTCTTCAGGCAGCGAAAATTCAGCTTGAAACAGCAGAGGTTTTTGCCTGGACAGGAGCCGCCATACTGTTAAGCGTAGTAACGGAAAAATCCCTCAACAGTATCCTCAGGCGTCTGCCGTGGAGGGATTCCTGATGCCCATTACAATTTCATCATTATGCAAAAGGTTCGGAGATCTCGTTGTTTTTAAAGATTTGAATTTGACTTTTCAGGATCAGGCTGTTACTGCAGTTCTCGGCCCTTCGGGATGCGGGAAAACAACTCTTTTGAATATCATCAGCGGTGTTGAAGATAAAGAAGCAGGAACAATTTTGGGAACAGATAAACGTAAAATCAGCTATCTTTTTCAGGAACCGAGGCTTCTTCCCTGGAAGAATGTGTACGCGAATGTTGAATTTCTCCTCCTTGACATAATGTCTCCGGAGGAAAGAAAACTGCGGGTGGAACATTTCCTTAAGCTTGTCAGTCTAAATGAATTTTCCCACTATTATCCTCACACCCTAAGCGGCGGGATGAAACAGAGAGTCTCCATGGCCCGGGCTTTTGCCTATCCTGCTGACATTCTTCTCATGGATGAACCTTTTCAAGCCCTGGACCTCCGTTTAAAAATAGGTCTGGCAAAATCTTTTAACATGCTTTTCCTTGAGGAAGAGAGAACAGCAGTATTTGTAACCCATGACATTCATGAAGCCCTCATGCTGGGTGATGAAATAGTTGTGTTTTCCCAAAGACCCGGAGAAGTACGGGACAGAATCATAAATCCCGTGCCCCGGCGAGAGAGATCCCTCAGCAACGAATTGCTTCTGAAAATTGAAAAAAGACTTTACACACTGCTTCGGTGACATGAGATTGAGAGAAGAAATATGGAACTGACTGTTTTAAGCGATATTCATGGAAACATTGAGAATCTGAAAAGCATCAGCGGGGTGATCGCCAAATCCGCTGGAGTACTTATAGCCGGCGATATTACCCATTTCGGCGGCAGTGAAAGCGCACGGGAGGTAATAGATACAATACGGAGATATAACGGAAATATTTATGCAGTACCGGGAAACTGCGATACTGAAGAGGCCGCCCAGTTTCTGTCAGATGAAAATCTGAATCTTGACGGAAAAACCATACAATCCTGGGGCCTGCATCTCCTGGGCCTCGGCGGGTCCCTGCCGGCACCGGTTTATACTCCTACAACCTATTCTGAAGAGGATTTCGAAAAAAGGTTGGACAGCTTCAAGTTTACTGACTCTGCCGAACCAGCAGTGGTTATCTGTCATCAGCCGCCGCTGAAAACAAAACTGGACAAGGCCTTCGGCCTTAAACATGTGGGAAGCCGGGCGGTAAGAAGGTTTATTGAGACCAGACAGCCGGATCTTTTTATCTGCGGGCATATTCACGAATCCAGTGGAAGGGATTTTTTGGGATCAACCCAGATGGTAAATCCCGGGGCATTGAAAAACGGACGATTCTGTAGGATTGTGTTCAGCAGTACAGGGATTGAAACTGTTCTGGAAAAAATATAGAGGTTCCTTGGGGTTTAGGTGATT
>Ga0272441_10005982_pt1 | contig 20719 bp, 53 predicted proteins | sample SSMProp6N_FD_193582 | JGI IMG/M metagenome (GOLD analysis project Ga0272441, IMG submission 193582) | Marine sediment archaeal communities from Little Sippewissett salt marsh, Falmouth, MA, United States - SSM-Prop-6N | ecosystem: Environmental > Aquatic > Marine > Wetlands > Sediment ...
CCCCATCAAGCCTATGATCTATTTTTTCGCGCAACTCCTTTAGGTCTTTCTTATTTTTCTTGATTAATTCAAGCTCTTTTTTCTTCCAATTGGGTATTTTATCAGTCATATTAAAGCACTCTTCTATTTTATTGCATTAAATTCAACCAATATTTCCGGTCTATAGTATTTTTACATTAAAATTCATGTTCGTAATATTCAATGGTGTATTTAATTCTTCTAATTCACTTCAACACTAAAATATTCAGCTAAAAATTCAAGAGCATCACTAAGCAATATAAAAACTCTTGTTGCATCTACTGTATTAAAATCACCATATAGAGATTTATTGCTCTTGGTCTCTTTAACGGTCTTGTATTTTACAATAAATCCATTCTCACACTTATCCATTTTAGCGGATCTGTGAGCTACTCTACCAAACCCTTCTATCTGACCTGTTACATTAATATCTTCTTGCATAATTATTGCTCCTTTTCTTCGTTCCAAGAATCTTCATAATCCCTATCTCTCAATCTTACTATGCTACCACCAGATAACATGCCCATTTCTTCCGCTATATCAAATATTTTCCTGGTTAATTTATCTATCTCTTTCTCGGTAATATACATTGTCTTGTTGTTACATTCATCACAGGAACACTTATAAAATGAAAAATCAAGCTTTAGAACAGATACCTTATCGTGTTTGTGTTTCTTTTTACCCTTTGGCATATTTTATATTCCTATTGAATAAATCCATCTATTTGCTCCTCACAAGACCTCTGAAAGTCTTCTAAAACAAATATTGCATCCTTTACCTTTTTAATATCATCCTCGTTTTCCAATATCTCCTCTGGACGAAGATATCCACCACTTGTCAAATCATACCAAAAATCATCCGAATACGCTTCTACTCCTGCTTTAATTTTCATATCAAATCCTTTCATTATACCAATTCATCGTCAATTACATCAGGTATTTTCCAACCTATATCTATTTTATGTATCCTATACTCTATCATTAGCCTTTCTAGCTCTTTTAAAAAAGATTGTGCATCTACGGGCGTAATTATAGACTCTCCTTTAATATCCCCCACAAGTCCAGTATCATCCAATATTATATCAAATGGGTCTAGTCCTTCATCATCTTTATCGCTGTTTTTCATATACTATCCTCCTTTTGTTTTTAACACAACATACAACATCTGGCTTAAACACACCAACCATATTTATATGCTCATCTATTACCATTCCACCACTGCATTTTTGGAGACTCCTATGCGACAATCCCTTTGGATAAAATATTTCTCCCTCTAATAATTCATCAAATCGCATTTCTTTAATCATTATTTTAAAACTTCTTGCCACCATGTTTATATGATCTGTTCCTATTATACTCCATTTTGCGTAATATTGCACCTACTATATCCCAATTTCTTGCCGGTGCCATATCCATTATTCTGATAATACAATCAGCCAATTCTGCCTCGGCACCACTATATTCGGGTATCTTATCATCTGGTGGATTTCCATGCCTTAAATACTCCAAACACTCAGACAACTCACTATGTATCAAGGCAATAATCTCGCCATCATTTCTTTCTGTATCCCACCAGCCTTTTTCTACGGCTGTGTTATGAATCTCCTGTGATACTTCATTCCAGGCTTCTATAAATCTCTGCTTGTCTATCATATTTTCATGGATTCCTTATACTCTTTTTCAGCCTGACAAATAGCTCCTCTCGCGTACGATTCATCCAAAACAAACAACATCAACACTCTCTTTAAGTGACTACTCCACATGGTAAACCAATGTGGCTTCTACCAGGTTATCCTGGTTTTCTTTTTCCTGCTTCAACGACGTTTCTAACGAAACGTCTCCGCAGGCGTTAATTCGGCTGTGCCCCAGCCTATTTCTACCTAGTCATACAACTTGGTTATCGTTGTATTTCTATATACTATTATACACCATTTTGAATATATTTTATTAAAAAAATTCATCCCAACGCTAAAGCCTTTGGGTTTTCTTTTTTTGTTTTCTATAAAACCAAATCACGCAAAACATCCTTAATGTCCATATTTATTCCTCCTTCATATTATTCACTCGTTCCTGCAGTCTTTCTATACTATTATTTACAGCATCTACAAAATCATCCATGTATTTAGTATCAACATTCCCCTTACTAACATCTATATAATTATCCAACTTGGTTTTAAAATTAAACAGGTCAGAATTAAACCAATGAATTAAATCACATATCCTTTCTCTGTATTCTTGTAATCCAACAACCTCTTGTGATAATTTTTCATTAATCACATTTGTTTCTTGTCTCTCTTTGGTTGTATTCTCCATGTTAGCAATTTCACCCATTAGCTTATGCAATTCTTGCTGTAAGTTATAATTTCTTGTTTTCACAACTTCTGCAATTGTCTCTACAACATCTAATCTTAAAACAACACTATGATTATATGTATTTTGTAACACATCCTCGTGTGTATCTACCTGAACAAGCTTAACATCTTGAATTCGCATAATCACATTCCACTTTCATATTTATCAATCATATCATCTATCTTCCTTCTTTGCCCATCAGTAAATATAGTTGTGCCTCTAGAAAATATGTCATCAAGAAAGTTTGCCTCCCATTCAGTTATTTCAACATCAGCCTTGTCCAAATCATCTAAAAACGACAACCTATATTCATCAGTCATTTGTCGATCCTCTATTTTCAAATTCGTTTACTACTCTATACCATTCTTTTTCATCAGCTAAGACCCGCACCAAATCTCTTTTATCATCATAATATTCATTTGTATCTTCTTCTATTCCATTCTTTTTGGCGCAATCATAACAATATACCTTACTACTATCTCCCAATGCACAACCACATTCATCACACTCAATATACACATTAACATCATATTCTATCATGGTTTATTCCTCCTCTGGTTTATCTTTAATGCCACATTCATCATTTAACTGCTTGGCTATTTTATCCCATAGATAATTAGCATTCGTATTGTCTCGATTAACAATACACAAAAGGTGTTTTAACTCATCCAAAAGCAAATGCCACTCATAAACAGAAAGTTCAACCTTGTGCCTTGCTCTCATTTCCATATTACATCCTCCTTAATAATCAGTAGTTGTAGTCAAATGAAAAGGCGTTTTTGCATCTTTACGCCTTAGCCACAACCACGAATCTATATCCATCATATTCCATCCTGTTAACTCAACCAACATCTCACATACCAATATTGTAGCCGCCCTAATCTCACATTCCATTCTAGAACCCCTTAATATAAGATCCTGATTTGCTATCTTGTTTGACAGTTCCTGCCGATATGCCATACAATTAAAATGCCTTAACATGTTAGGAACCTGATAATCAGCCGGTACAATAAGCGTATTAATATCATCCTCATACCATCCAAGTTTTCTGTTCAACTGCATAAAAAGCAAATTCAATCTCTTCAGAAACATATCAGATGCATATCCACTTAGGCTCTCTAATACAACATTCATACTCTCAGTCAATGATTTGATATTCTTCATAAAAACAGGAATCAAACTGCGCATCTTATCATATGTCTCCCACAAATGTTCTTCTCTTTCTTCTATTAAAGGAAACCTCTTTGTTCTTAGGCTCTTTATAAAACGATCAACCATAAACTCATCCACACACCTATTCTTTTCATAACTATTATATAATAACTGATACATCAGTGTAGATGAAGATCCCCCCGGTCTTATGTCGCACTTACCATACCAATAACAATAATTTATTGAACCTGCTAACAATTCTAGTTTTACCACATCTTCATCTTTAATTACGTCTTTTTCATCACTATGAAATTCCTTCTTGCCAGAATTTTTCATTTGATCCGCAAGTTTATTTGTGTGTTGTTCATCAATAACAACATGTATAGCATCATCTATAAATCTTTTACTTCGCTCTATCACTTCCTGCATTACTATTTGTTTACTCATTACACCATTCTCCCTTGTTAACAGCAATAAATCTACCCTGACTATATCTTACCTTGGTCCATCCCAACATATTAAAAATTTCCTTTTGCAAATTCAACATTTCTTCTTTGTTGGAAACCTCACTATCCTTTGCGGGATAAAGTTCAAGCATTATTTTACAAAACGGCTTTGCAATTCTTTTTATCTCACTAATTACCTGTTTTCTTTCATTCTTATTAAGAAACATCATTAGATAATTACACAATACAACATCGGTAGATTTATCTTCAACGGGCATTTTATCTTTACCAAGAATCATTTGGATACCATAATCATTTACCATATCCAAAGAAATAACATTTTCAAATCCATAAGATTTCATAAATTCGGAATTCCTACCATTACCACATCCAATATCAACCACTTGCCATTTTTTCTTGGGTCCAGTATATATATCAACAGGATGCAAATTATTTATATTGTCTCTTAAATAAGGCGTTGGTGTTTTTCTCCCACATCTTACACAATATTTATCATTAAGATATTTTCTACTCATCATTTGTTCTCGTAATATCTAAAGCCCTGAAATCCCTTCATTGGTATTGGTTTAATCTCATGTATTTTGGGATCAAGCACCAAACATACTCCCGGATAAAATTGTCCTGTGTGTTCACAAGTCATATCTTCATCCAAATCTACTATATCATGATATGCTCTTATTGCTCCATCCCAAAGAAAATAACAACGCTCCAAATCTTTCACTCTCTTTGGCATTCTCCCAAGTGACCAAAAGAAATTCCACTTCTCTCCTTTGCTAATTGCATCTGAAAGTGCCTTTTCTTCTTCTTCAACTTGTTTCAATTTACTTTTTGGAATCGTTACTACTATATCCATCGTTTTCTCCTCCACCAGAAGCAGACCAACTATAAGAAACAGCATTCATATCTTCATTTTTCTTTTGAATTTCTTCAAGTTCCTTTTTTGATTGTTCTGTCATTTCAACAATATTTCCATCTATATCTATTTCCTGCCAACCCAAATCTTCTTGAACAAGATGTCCCTCTTCTTTCTCAACAAACTTAAAGTTTGGTCTTAGTATTCTTACTATTTTATTACATATCTTACACGTTTTGACCAACTCTCCTGTGCTATGTGCCGGTGCCCAATAATACTCTGTCCAATCTGAAACATCTTCATGTAGACACTCACGTTGAAGTTTTTCAACAGCATCATCAAAATCTTTTCTTAACTCATCATATGATTTCATATACCCCTCCTGTCATACTTCTAAAGCATTATCAGCACGACAATCTTCACACATCCAAACCGGTGTCTCATCATTACAAGTATCAACAAAATAAGGATCTGGTCCAAACATTACATCAGAATTAATCTTACCACACTTGGAACATTTATTATATCCTATTGATTTTAATACCTCTTGCGCTTTATATCCCAAGTCTAATCTCTCACATTCGCCACCATGAGCCACATATTGTTCTGTAAATGGAGCACCATTATCATCATAATTATCTTCATTGGCATAAAATTTTAATACATCTATCATATCCTTGACATATTTTTTCATGCTATCAAGTGATTCTTTTGTTTTATTTTCCATGAAATTACCCCCTAATGACTTGCATCATACTCCCTAATCTTCTCCATTATTCTAGGTCTTGCTTCATCGAATATTGGCTGAACAAATTCCCTTGTATATGTTCTATCTTCAAAACTTCTTTCGTTTAGTAGTTTCAGGAAGTTGTTTTCAAAATGTTCCAACCTTCTACCATATATATGATATGAATCAGACACATCACAATATCTACCAAGTCGCACTTCTCTTGATGCCAACTCAGAAATCTGATTTGCTATTTTTTCCTGCCACAAAATAAACGCTACCATATTCATAAGGGCAGCATCATAAGCATCTCTTGAACGAAATCTTACATTCATATTAAGATGCCACAAATCATTATCATCTACTAAAATGCGACACCACATAGATTGGCAACATGCTGGATCTGATATGTTTAAGTCTTCTTCTGGTTTCCACGTAATAGCATTACAACGTCTTGAATATGGTGTTCTTGCAAGCTTCTCTACCATTGCTTTTATTTGATCTATACCATTATAGTTTGTAAAACGAGAATTATATGTATATTCCCATCTCTTGTCATTTGGATCATTTGGATCTCTCACCCAATGATTTTTAATGCCCTCTACTACCTCTAACCTATATTCCTCAAGATCTTCTAATCCACCAGGAAATGCCCTATGAATAAATGGTTCAGATGATGGATCTAATACAGTAACTATCATAGTAGAATCTATACTAGCTGGATCTTCTGATTTATCATATTCAGTTTTAATTCTACATCCTTCTTTGTGTAATTTAATAAGAGAATTCTCCCACGCTTCAGCAAGAGAATTTCCCGATACTGCTAATACAGGAATATTACTCGACATATTTACCTATCCTTTCAAAAATATCCATACTTCTCTTTGTTGCCTTTTACCAATCTAATTCTAATCAATATACTATGCATTCTAGAAAATATCTTCCAAATCATAAATTTCATACGAATATATATAGTCTTTATACATGCTCTAATTGGTGATCTCCACCACAATTCATCAAATATTACAATACATCTTCCATCCTGCAGATGTATTTCTCCCGGTAATTTATTATGACCACAACAAGATCCTCTCATGTCTATATCTGCTTTTGACAATGCCCGAACAATCGGCGCAATACACTTATCTATTTCCTCATACTGATACTTTTCTTTTCCTGTACAACTCAAATCAGCAGGAATTTTAACCATTACCAATTCTGTATTGCCCCATTCACACATCTCTATTTTGTTTTATTCAACACTATATGACTATCAACAATTTCTCTTGCCATATCTTTAGCAAAAGAAGATATATTGACCACAGCCCATCCTTTGGGCACAAAAGACCTCTTAAAATCATCCATTGACTCTCTTATCTTCTTGGATATTAATCTCTCTATTTGTTTACTGTGCTCATTTATCTTCTTCTTTTTCACCACTATCTCCTGTCAGACTCATACTCTCTTGGTTCAGATTTTACACCACCCCTATTTTCATATTGTCTATTTCTATAGGTTTCCTCTCTTACAAATTTATGTCTTCCACACCAATCCTTTTCTCTTGTCACAGGCCACCTTGTTTTATTGTCAGATGAAAATATGGGAGCATTAAATTTACAAAGTCCTTTTTCCTTATCAAAAAACTTCTTATTATCCCAATACTCACAGTTGCCACAACAATTCTTATTCATTTCTTTTCCTCCTGTTGTCTAATTACTTACATCAAATCTACTTGAATCTACCACAACAAACTCTCCAAATCTATTTTCTACTTGAATTTTTTGACCTACCCCCAAACCCACATTACCTCTTGGTATAACCCCTTTCTTTGCAATATATTCAACATCTTTATCAAAATCCCTTTCTATAAAAGTATTATTTATACATACCACAACAAATTCATTATCATCCTCCAACATGTTAATCTCTTCTTCTACTAAATATGGCTGAACATAAGAATGATCCATTGTTAAGTTTCCAGTATAATTAGGATCATACACTGACAAATCACTATATCCCTTCATTGCTTTTTTAGTAAACATATCATAAGCTTCATAGCTTGCTCTGTCATATTTTCCATAAAGACCCTTAGATTGTTCCCTTAATTTACTGCCAGCCCTGCCCCAATAACACACTACTTCATAATTATAGGTTGATTTTGTATCGTGATAATCTCGTATTGTGACAATATATAACTTATCATGATTCTTTAATTTAGAATAACAATGTCCAACCCAATTTCTTCTTTCTTTTTTCATTTCGCTTCTCCTGATATATTATACCCCTTACACTATTATATCATATTGAGCATCAATTATTATATTATAATGTTATTTCGCCATTATCCTCTTTTGCTGTATCCTCACGCTTATCAAGCCTATATCGTTCAAACTCATGAGCAGCATGATGAACACCATATACACCATCATGAAGTGGTGTATATCGCTCATCTCTATCATTCATAAATTTAAGCATTAGGTAATATACACAATACTCCAAATCACCCTTTGTTTCAATACTTGGAAGTTGTCTTAATATATCCCTATACTTTGGTCTTAAATGCTCTTTAATATAAGGCATAAACACGTACCTCCTTTAGTTTTCAATTGACTACTTCTTCTCTTCGGAATTATAAAGCAATGATTTTAATTCATCCTGGGCCGCATAAAGCTTCTTGGTTTCAATCATGGCTTTACCAAACTTGTACTCATTTACAAGATCATCAAACTCCTTAGAATTCTCAAAATGAAAGAAGCAAAACTTACTCTCCCAATTCATTCCCGTCACCCTAAGACCATTTGCCACAAGAAATGATGCTATTTTTAAATCCCTCACTCTTACAACATCACCATCTTTCTTAATAACAGATTGCCTAAATCCCATTACATACTCCTTTCTTTACTAATTAGAATCACCACCATTATAAAAATCGTATTCCATATTACCATTACCAGATGTTGCTATAGAAAGATGCCCATCTGGTACTGCTCCTACTCCAACATTATTCCCATCATTAAACACATACATATTATTTGGATCTGTGGACCCAGAAATCATTAAACCATTTCCCGAGTCCTTTACGCGAAAGGGCGCACAAATACCCTTGTACAATCAGTATCTATATTTTCAAGCTCATTCATGTTTTCAACAACAGCTTTTACTACTGCTGACAACTTATCATTAGCAACAACAGATTTTGGACCAAACACAACCTGTTTCTCAGAAATTCCCTTTTTTGCGTATTGAATTGCAACTTCATATATCATAGCTTCCTCCCATTAAAACACTACTTGTTCTTCAAAGCCTTCTTTATATTTTCATTATAATTTCTTGAATCTTCCGCGATCCAATCTTTTACGCTATGAATCACTATTTCATTATTCTCTGCTTGTTCTTCTATTACATATTCAATATTTGCATTTATCAATATTCTTCTACAACGTTCACACGGCTTTCCTCCAATCAAGTTTCCATTTTTATCTTCTCCATATATATACATAGTGCCACCAGATACACCAGCGCCTATTCTGGCGGCATTACAAATACAATTCTCTTCAGCATGTACACTTATGCAATCCCCATAACCCTTACCATGCTGAGTTCTTTTTATTGCCCTTATGCAACCACCATTCTTGGCACAATGAACCACCCCTCTGGCTGGTCCAGTATATCCAGTACTGACAATTGCATCATTAACAACCACAATAGCACCAAATCCAGCACGAATAGGAATACAAGGAGATTTTCTAGATACTGCTTTGGCTATATCTAGATAATACTTATCCTTTGAGTTTGCCTTGGATCTATGAATCACTTTCTTCTTCTTTTTCATATTACGTTATACCCCTCTTTTTCAACCTTTTGTATAACTTTTAAATAGCTTTTCCCTTCACTATCATCTCCAAAGACTTCAATCAACTTCAAAGGCTTCTCAGCAAAAAACGCCATACCAACATCAAAATGAGATCCCGTAGATGTTCTATCCCAAAATATATGTACCTCATCTGATTGAGACATTGCTTTTCTATGTTTAGTACAAATAACATATCCACCAGTAGGATCATTCTGCTCAACATCTCTTGGTGGAAAATGAACATCATGACCATCTTCTTCCAACTTATTTACATAATCATTTATTAATTGTGTAATGTCTTCACTGGCATGTCTTACTGGACATATAATATATATCTTCATATTCTTATCCTCCTATATCATAGTAAACCGACAAATCTCTTTTTCCAACCTCTTTGTAATCTCTAGCCACTCTCTATATTTATTATCATACAGAGGTTGTATAACCGCTGTTTGTTTTTCCATTTCTCTAAACTTCCTAAGATTACTCTCTATTCTTTGCTGTTCTTTCTTTTGCCACTTTTCCATGAATAATCACCTTGCTTTCTATTCCTGTTTCATCCAATATTCTTTTTCTTGCCATCTCTACATATTCAGGATTCATTTCACTGAGAATTGCATCTTGATTATAACCAGAAGCCACTATAGCAGTTGTTCCACTTCCACCAAATGGATCATATACAACACAAGGATTTGTTTTCTTTATACCTTTACATTTACACGTTAGTTTCCATTGGATTTTTCCATACGTTTCCGATTCCCATGCACCAGTTCTACCAACATGCCCACCACCAACAGGACAACCATTTTTACGATCCGAACCAGACCACTTTTTTGCTTTCTGTTTACTTTTAGATTTTGTTATCCTTTTCATTGGAGCGCCACACTTAGGACAACATCCTTTTTCTGATGTTCCTGCTTTAATACATGGTTCTATTAAATCCAGAGGGAAGGTTGCAAAATGGGCACCTTTAAATCCTTTGGTTGTTATCGCCCATACATCACGCATATTACGCTTTGGCAATACAGTATGAGTATCTTTTTTAGCATTACCACTAAACGAAACACCCATTCCACTTTCTTGGCGTTTACTAAAGGACTTTTCTCCTAAACTAACTTTCTTACCACCAGTAACCGCCTCTTCCTTAACGGCTTCGTTGTCATAATAATATTTCTTGCTCTTTGTCAATAAAAATATATGTTCATGTGCTCTTGCTGGTCTATCTGTTACTGACTCAGGCATAGGATTTCCAACATATAGATTGATATTCTCAATCACAGAATTCTTTTGTTCATCTGATAAATCACACTGATCAATAGCTTCTGTTATTTGGTCCATTGTTTGCTTTTGACCAGATACGCCCTTAGCCCATATAATCTCACTTCTTAGCCACCAACCATCTGCTTGCAAAGCAAATGCTGATCTCCAAGGAATTCCAACTAAATCTTTTGCCTTCAACCCACAAGGAATACTTGACGGTTCAGTAAATGAACCCTTGTTACTTCTTTGCTTGTCTGTTGTATGCTCCCATGAATTTCCAGAATTCCTACCACCACCAGCATAACTATCGCCAAGATTAAGCCACGCAGTACCATCTTTTCTTAAGACTCTTCTAATCTCTGAAAATATTTGAACAAGATGATTTACATATAATTCTGGTGTAGGCTCCAGGCCAAATTCGCCTCTCCATGCTCCACACTTCTCACAAAAGCCTTGTTCGTGGTTTTTATGCCAACTACCAACATTCGACTCTTGTTTTTCACTTGGACCACCCGACATTCCTTTTCGTTTAAATCCAACCCACTCATGATTACAATTGGGATCTCCATCCCATATTCTTGGATTGGTTCCATACGATCTGAGACCCCAGTACGGCGGCGAAGTCACCACACAATGGATTGATTCTTTTGGTAAGGTTCTTAATACTTCCAGGCAATTGCCCTGATAAATTTTTACTGACATATTATTTTTTACCTAATAAATATTTTACCTATTTAGTATTAATCAATATTCTACTAATATTATACACCAAATATTGTACTTATATATACTATTTTTAAAAAATTTTCTAGTTATTACAAGGTTTCAAAAGGTCTGAAAAGTCAATATCATCATTGTCTATATTCTTTGTAGAATTCCAAAACACTTCTATTATTTCACCTATTGAATTCAATCTCTCGTTTATTATAGCATCAGCCGTGTCATCATTAATATCACTTCCGTTAATAAGGTCGAATATAATAAAAGAAATAATCAAATCAGCAACAGAATTTCGCAACACCACAACATCTTGAGATGTTACATCTCCATTTTCTATAAGATTGTCCAAATAGCCATCAATAGTGCCAATAATTTCTATGGCTATATCATGCGCCAAGTTAGAACATTCTTCTTCGGTCATTTTCTACTCAAAATCTACACATGCTACACAAAAAGCCCCTATGCCTTTTCCCATAATATATTCTTCACCAGGACATATCATATCGCCACACGATTGGCATTTTAGGGGTTTTTTTAATTTACTAACCAAAAGAAACATCTTTTTAGGATGTTCTAACTTCTCTTTGTTAATAGCACTTACTACTATCTTAGAATCATACTCTTCCATTATATTAATCTACCAACTCATTAAAACCAAGCTGTTTGGCACTTCCAAACAACTTCCTCCACCTATATGAAAATTATAAGAAAATTATTTCTCTCTATATTTTCTTATTATCAATCTTTTAATTTTATCTTCGGTTGATTTACTGCATCCAACTGGTCTATCTATTTTTCTTTCTATTGAATCAGAACCACGACCCATGAACTTCCAATAATCAGTAAACAAAAAGATAGTTCCAGCACCCGTCACTTTTTTCAAATCTTCTTTGTCTATTAATTCTATGTGTTTTGGATTGCCTACAACATCCGTCTCTGCAAATATTATATTATCTCCAAGCTCTACAAACTTAAACAAGCCGTATTCTTTATTATTCAGTTCTTCTATTGTCATTATATCCAATCCTTTTATTTATATAGAGTTACAAATCCACCAAATTCACGCTCAAACACTTCAATAAGATGTTTATAATCACCAGACATCATTTCATCGGTAATAGCTTTTGCATCCTTACCCACCTGTGTTGCAAATACCTTAGCTCTCCCAAGAAGATTGAAAGCATTTCCTTCAGGACCAGTAAGATCAATTTCAATACCTCTTGTTTCCATTTCACTTCTGTCTTTAATCATCTCCTACTCCTTTTTCAAAACTCATTCTATCCTTCTACTATTATATCATATTAAGCTTTTAAAATTATAAAAAGGATTCTCTAATGCTATTATCCGGCATATAATATATATTATAATCACCAGCATCTAAATGATATATATTCGGCATTACACTTCTTATCTTTTTATACATTCCATCATCACCATGCCCTATCAGTTCTTTTATTGTAAACTGACAACCTGTTTTTTCCTGAAAGTCTAAATATTGTCCGATATGAGTAAAAGAAGTATCTGCTGTAACCAAATGTGTTACTCTAAGCTTTGTAAATCTAACCACATACTCAAGATACCAATAATCATCAAGTAAACGATCACTTGAAAACACACATCTATTTATCTTACTCCAAAATTCTTCATGCATAAACTTCTCTCTTGTGTGAACATCTACTAACATATTCAATCCATTTGTTATATCAAACAGCCTATTCCACCAATCTTCATGCTCTTGATATTTATATAATGAATCTCCACCACCAGATACCGATACTTTTCCTTTGTATTTATTATCTATAAGAAACTGTTCCAGTTTATCCCAATCAGTTTCTTGATTGGCATGCTCCAGTTCGTGTCCCTTCCAAATACAATACCAACAATTAGACCCACATCCAAAGTTAGTTATAATTGATATATTCTTATCCATTGCACTTCTCCTTACTAAATATCTGTGCCAATTGGCCGCAGCACAAGCCCGCCTCTTCACACTTAGCAATAGCATCTACTACAACTGGTATATCTTCTCTCTCAAACTCTTCTTTGAGTTTCAACAAGTCCTCATAATTACTATAGTTAGCATATGTCTCTAAATTATTATTCCCAGCATTTATAGTGTTGTTCAGAGGAATAAGCTTTACGGCAAACTTGTGTCTGTTAAGCCCCATTTTCTTTAGTTTGTCTACACTTACTTCAACACCCTTCATTACAATAAAATTCAACGTCACTGTTCGATTTGTTATATCAATCTTGTTTATTCTATTAACCACTTCTTCAATAGTAAATACATCTGCTCCACCAAACAATTTTCTTCGCATGTTTTCATCAGTAGAATTACAACTTATTTGAAAGTGTAAAAATCCATTGAAATCTCTTTCTTTTGTTTCCACCACTTGATCAATACAATCAGCTTTTCTGGGCAATATAGAATTAAAACAAGGAAGCCATATATAATCTCTTCCCATATCTTCCGATATGCAAGAAAGATTTCTCATTGCTCCAAGAACATTATCTAAATTCCAAGCTGGTTCTCCCATACGAGCAAATCCTATCTTTACCTTATTTGATACCTCGGCATATAATGTATTAGCAAGTAATATTTCAATCTGATTCTCTATTTCATCTTGAGTTAGATTGCCCTTAAACGGAAGATTAGCAACGTCGCAAAATTCACAGTTGTGTTGACAACCTTTCTGTGTGCTAACCGTCAAAAGCCATTTTTTTTCATAAGACACAAGATGCTTCCATATAACATGTGGATCATTGGATGTTCTTACTTCAAAATGTTCCTTACCATCAACAAATACGTCTCTCATTTCTGTTGACTCTAGAAGATATCCATCATCTGTTCTGATAAGAAATATACGTCCACTTGGCAAATACAATACATTCTGAATATTCATCTCTAAATCCTTTCGCTAAATAACAGAGGGAAAAGTTCAGTGTGCCCCGCATAAAAGCACATTACGGTTGTCAGCCGATTCCGAAAATATAAATATTTTAACCTGATTTCGCAGGACTATTCAATTGACTTCTGAACAATTCCCTCCAAACTCTCACAAACTGCACTAAGAATATTATTCGTTTCTTTTTTCAACCTATTATTATATATCCCATAAATCTTAAACATTCTCGACTTGGCTACATCTCTTAAATATACGCTTGGAATACCAACAATTTTAGCCACCTTCATTAAATGATCCGTTAATATTCCCATTAAAGCAGATGCACTAGACGATGCTAATGCCTTATTAAATGCTTTTTGTTTTCCATTGGATAGTGGAAATGCATTCAAAATAATAGTCCACCTATAAGCATCCAACAAAGGAAACTTAAAACCAATCAGCCGTGTAATCAATTCTTTATTAACCATTATATTGCCAACGAACATCCATTAATGATTTCAATCAATGACTTTTCCCACCAATTATATTGTATCCAATGTGCCTCGTTATTAATATATACAAAAACATGATCATAATCAGACTGCACCGACCCATCTCTTATTGCTTTAGCACCTGCATATATTCGCTCAGGCAAAACAATACCAACAGATGTCAAAGCACCATCAAGTGAATCACCATCTTCATAAAACTCTGACCAAGGATAGGGATTTTTACTTGTATCATCAAACAACGTACTTATCTTTCTCAAATCAACAGAACAACCACCATTCAACAACACAATGGTTTTATCCTTTGATGCCCACTTATAAAGCATGTTTCTTCTTTTGCTTTGGTTTCTATATTCAGAAAACATATTTGTAATAACATGTGCCGCCTGAATACCCTGCTGAATAGATGATAGATACATATTCCCGAAAAAGTATGCCCTTGTTTCCTGTTCTTTCATTTTAATCCTCCTATGCGTTTATACTTATATCCCTTGGATAGTCTACCACGAAAATATACACACCCGAAGGAATCTCAGGACTCTCATACTTACATCCATCCTGCAAATGGTCCTCGTCGCCCTCCTCCGGCACATACGGCTCCCACTCTTCTGTCTTAACTATGCAGGGTCCAAAGCAGTCAATAAAATTTTTCATATGTTCCCAAAACTTCTCATGACAATTCGGACACCACACTCTTACATTCCGCCGTCCTGTTGAAATGTCACCTATATGAATTGGAATCTCAATCCCGCAACCCACACACTTGCCTTCATAGGTATCACACATTTTCTTCAATCCTTATAATATGAAAAGTAATCCTATTGTCGAAATCCTCTTGCACAAAATCTTCTATAAGTACTTGTTTGTCCTCTTCAGTTGTGCATTCCTCAAATTCCTCATCGGAAATATCAAGGTGTTGTGGTCTAGACTTTCCAGCATACCCATCATCTACTTCCCACGTTACTCTCATTTTAATCTCCTACCAAGTTTGATCTATAAAACGCTTTAAAGACTTTATCATTCTCTTGTAAGCATCAAGATGCATCTTCTTGTTCTCTCCGGTATCCCACTTCACCTTCTTGGCCTTGTTATATTTCTCCTGCATAAGCTTCAAGTCATCCTTTGCCAACTGAATAAAATCATCGTTACAAATCAATGAATTTGAAATGTCACTAGCCTTCTTGCCAATCAATTCTTCTATGAATAAAGCAACATTCACACAACCATCAGTATTCCACCCATTCTCCTTTATCTTCATTCCCTTACGGAGCGCTTTTGCCATTGCACTCACAGCATCAAAAGCCAAATCCGAAGCCACATCACTATCGCATACGCAACCCAATCCTGAATATCCCATTTTAATCTCCTAAAAAGTTTCTACCCAACACACCTTTTTACCAGGCCATTCATTATCAAGAGGGATATCAGCCCAATCATACAAACTACACATTACATTATTAAAATCATTCAAGTCTGCCCCAGGATCTTCACTTAGCCCTTTAAATTCATCCACAATATCCTGTTTTTCAAAGTCCACATCTTCATCTCCAAAGTCTTTTAGTTTTTCAAGCCTATTAGCAACAATACCAGCAAGCTCCTGAACTGTCATTTTACCATCATCAACATCATTCCAAACATCCTTTAGTTTTAGTTTTCTTTGCCACTGTGCCATTTTATTATCTCCTAATTAAAAACTCTCGGGCATCTTGCCATTCAAAAAATCTTTATATGAAACCTCTGTTCCTCCGGGTCCACAACTTAAAATGGTTGAACCACGAGAAAGCTTAACCGTCTTTATATCTCTTCTTTTTTTCCTTTTGGTAAATAGAGCATATTTAACTTCTACACATCCCGTTCCACCACACCTTAAACAAACAACACCAACCCCTTCTGGTTCTGCAAATCCACTATACACACCAGTTCCACCACAAGCACTACACTCAGCCTTAACAGTTTCCATCTTATTACATCCTATTATACATCCTTCTGTTATTATATCATATTTGGATCTTAAAATTATATTTTATTCTTTTCTGCAACCATCTTATTTAATCTACCAAGAGTATCTGTTTGTGCTTTTTCACACTGAGCCATTGTTGCTTCTATATCTTTCATTACTCTTTTACCAAACACCTTATCCATCTTTTCCTGCCTAATGGCATCGTCTATCTCGTGTATTATATCAGTAATCATTCCAGTTACTTTGTTTATTATATCAAACTGAGAATTCAATATATCAAGAAATATTTCTTCTGTTGATATACTACTTGTCTTCTTCAAATTCTAATTCCTCCTCGAACAACTTAGATACATCATATCTATCCACTTCCACAACAAGATTCCCCGTAACTTTTCTCTCATTCTGTGTATCTTTGTTGACCACCACAGTTACCTTACGATCAGATACAAATTCATCAGTTCCAATAACCTTATCAGGAACAGGACCATCACCACCATTATCATGATAATCTGGATCACCCCATTCTGTTAGAATTCTAAACTTCTTAGAACCACACACACAAGGAGGAATTTCTGCATCTGACATATAACCATATGGAGAAATCTCATGATGCATCACCACTTCTACAATATGACCATTTTCACAAAACCTTGTATATCCAGGTGCGCCCATTTTATACCTCCCTATATTCTTCCTCGATTAACTCTATACTTCCTTCAACAACCCCATGTACCAATCGTCCAAATCTCTGTTCTTGTGTTCCTGCTTCATATGCCATAGTATAATTATGATACACAAGATACCTATCTACTTCATCTCTTTTTTCTCGTGAAGCTGAAAACCATGACCACTTATGATCTTCACCACGCTTCAATCTTCCTATTCCATCTATTACTATTTGAGGTATTTTCATATGGCTCCACCTTGAAATAAACATCGCACTTCTTACAATAAGCCTGTTGTCCAATTACTTTCGTTGACTCATATCTTGTTGCTTGTACTTTGGTTTCTTTTACATCGCATTCAGATTTACAAACAGGACACTTTGCTTTCATCTTAATGATCTCCAGCAGGACCCATTCTGTATCCTTCACTTGTTATTCTATAGTTACCACTCTCCAACATAAGAGTTTTCTTAGGCTCTGTCGCCGTGAAATATTCTATTGAAGCACATACAATATCCACAGCATACTTATGCACTACCACATCAATAGGTGCTCTCCAATCTTCCTTGTTTTTGATTACATTAAAAGCACCATCTAACTGAGCAAACATAAAACCACCCCACCGATCATCCTTGCTTGCCAAATCCAAAAGGTGCATACTTCTGAACTCAATTGCCGTATCTTCCTTAATCTTCTCTACATCTAACATTTTCAATTCTCCTATTCTAAGAAACCCCTTTTTCATCCTTCTATTATTATATCATATTGGGATCTTAAAATTATATTTTATTTTTCATGCAACTCTGTTTATGAACTATTCAGCCCATTATCTATACATCTCACATAACATATTATCAAGCACGTAATACAACTCTTCATTATCACATTGATCTATAAACTTATGAATATCAAATTCTGGATTTCTTTTTGTTTCCCACCCATCATCATCTTCAATCCACTGCCTGATAAACAAAGGTTTGTTATTTCTTTTTCTATCAAAATTAAGACAACCTACATTACAATTATATCCACCATTGTAATATTCTTCTACCTTCTGCTCTATTAACTTTCGCATATTATCCATGTCTACTTACTTCAAACTTCATCTACACTAGTTACATACACATCGTTTTTCAACTCATCATCATAGTCATTTTCATTCGCTAAAAATATGCTTGTTGCTATATCTTCTGCTTCATCTTCGTTTTCGGCTTCTACCTCTATTTCTCTTGCTCTCATGATTTCCTGTTGTACTACCACTACATATTTCATTTTATTTTCCTCCTAATATTTTAATAGCCCAATCCACGCCCTCTCTTGTTATTCCATCCTTCATGCTTGTATGCACAATATGTTTCTTTTGTTCAGGAAGCATATCTGATATTTCGTCATCTATAATCACAAAGCTTTCTATATGATGTTCAGACGCAAAATCATCCAAACATTCTTTTATCTCTCGTCCTCTTCTGCCATCTTCTGATCGTGGAGTACTTCCAAGTATTTTATTTCTATCCATACCCGAAATCCACAACATGGTTTGCAATGTTTCTTGTGAGTGTGAATAACGCCACGAACTTGATATTATTATATATGCATCGGTCTTTTCACATATCTCATCTATCAAAAGAGATTTTTCAGGAAGCAAATGCACACCCTTACCTATAGACTCTCGATTGTTCAACACCCCATCTATATCCAAAAACATCAACTTCATTTCAATTGTCCTCTGAGATATTTCATCATCTCTATATAATTACCCACTCTTTCTTGAGTATCACTATGCTCTTTGATAGAGCCAGCCTTGTTTATCCACGCCAACGCTAAACTTCGATTGTAACCCCTCATAGCTACTTGTGCATTTCTTACACAGGTTGCTTTATATTTTTCCTTCATTGATTTCCCTTCCAATCTTTTCCATTGTAGCATTGATTATGTAAGACACAATCTCAGGGTGCACTTCTCCCCTTATTAGAGGCTTAGTAGACTCCAAAGAACAGAAGCAATCATAAGCAAGCTTATCCTTAAACCTATCACGTCCAACAAATGTAACCAATCCACACAAAGCCTTTATTACTTCATCATTCTTCATCTTAATCAATCCTTTCTAAAAGCCCTTTTTCATCCTTCTATTATTATATCATATTCGGGCTATAGAATTATATTTTATTTCTATCTTATTCCTTTTTAATACTCCCTGACCTTATTTCTCCACAGTTTTGCTCCACAGTTTTGCTCCCAATTAACACATTCACGCTCATCGTGCCCAACATAAGAAAACGCCTGATTATATCCCCACTCAATTGCTTTATCTGAAAACAAAACACCAAACTTGTGGGCTTCTAAAACTCCAAGACGCCAACACTCCAACTCAATCAAAAGCGTATTGAAGTCCAATTCTTTTTTTAGACTAAAAGGAATAAGGTGATGCCCCAATTCATGAAAAAAAGATATGAGCTTCAATTCATCATCTTCATAATCGCCCAATATTATTTCGTTATCAGCAATATAACTGTGGTTATTAACCGACTCATCTTCTTGTGAAAGTTGCCGCACAATCAGATTATATTTCTTACACACCTGGTCTAAAACTTCTTTCAAATCCGCTTTCCTCTTTTTAAGTTTGACCATTCTACAACAGTCACATCCATTCCACCCATTTCTTCTTCTAGAATTTTCTTTATTATATTCCAATCCCCACCGCCTAATCCAGCACCTATTTTTGGTAATCCTATTTTCTTATCTAGATAGGTCTTGACAATCCACTTCATACAACTACGAATAGCATCATAATCAACACTTCTTCCATAGGAAGCATATCCAAATTGTGTATAAGCATTCACCACTACCACACACCCGCAATCTGCAACTGAACACGTTCCTAATTTATCATAATCTCCTCTTTTTGTTTGCTGATCGACTTTATATGCTTCCGGAAAATTAGCTCTTATTTGCTTTGCTAAACCAGCTCCCATTTTACAAAAGCAGTTACATCCATGTACTATTACATCAAACTCACCATTTTTAGCAAGTTCTATTAAATTGCCCTTAACTTCTTTCATGTTATCTACACATCCTTATAATCAGACTTCTTGCTTAATGAATATTCAGTTCCAATATATTTCAATATAGCTCGACCAATTTTAGGATCTGTTCTTTCTTTAACTGGCTTTACCACAACGCCCTCTCTTATGTGATTAGCTTCAGAAATTAAACTATTCCCATCGGCAATTTCCTTAATCTTATTTATATCAAATGGACCTCGATATATTTCAGGCACTCTTTCTACTCCATATTGATCA
>Ga0272441_10005983_pt1 | contig 20717 bp, 18 predicted proteins | sample SSMProp6N_FD_193582 | JGI IMG/M metagenome (GOLD analysis project Ga0272441, IMG submission 193582) | Marine sediment archaeal communities from Little Sippewissett salt marsh, Falmouth, MA, United States - SSM-Prop-6N | ecosystem: Environmental > Aquatic > Marine > Wetlands > Sediment ...
TTGCATGCCCCGTCGACCGATGTGAGTCGGTCGGCTTCTCCGTGGAGGAACAGGATCGGCAGCTGAATCGTCGCCGCCTCGGCGCACACGCGCCGGATGGTCCGCAGGATCTCGTACCCGAGGCGGGCGGTCGTCTTCCCGTTGTAGACGAGTGGATCCTCGAGGTATGCCCGAACCACGGCCGAATCGCGGGAGACGCCCGCTGCATCAACGCCGACCAGTCGCAACTTCGGGAGGATGCGCGAGAGGAGTCGGCTGAGGAGGACCAGAAGTGGGGAGATGCCCTCGGGGATCTGGACGAGCGCTCCAGAGAGGATCGCACCGGAGAACGCATCCTGGTGATCGAGTAGAACCGCTGCCGCAATCAACGCACCCAGGCTGTGGCCGACGAGGAAGAGGGGACTCTGCGGGTGCTCGTGGCGGAGCATCACCCGGTAGGTCTCCAGCGTGTCCGTGAAATCGCTGAAACTTCGGACGTAGGTCCTCGGGCCTTCCGATCGGCCGTGACCGACATGGTCCAGACCGTGGACGGCGAATCCACGCGGAACGGCGCGATCGACGACGTTCGTGTAGCGGCCGCAGTGCTCGGCAAGGCCATGGACCAGAAGAAGCAACGCCCGCGGGGGGGCTTCCGGAGACCAGGACTGCGTCACGATGGTTGCCCCACCGGGCCCGTCGAACGATCCGAACTCGTGTCTCATACGTCCTCCTCGTGCCAGCTGAGGGCCCGTTCCACCGCTCGCCGCCACTGGTTGATGAGCTTCTCTCGACCCGCTGCGTGAAGGCGGGGATCGAATCGATGCCCTTCGCGCCACAGCGTTGCGATCGCGTCGTCCAGCCACACACCAGAAGCGATCCCCGCGGCGTAGGCCGCGCCGAGAGCCGTTGTCTCCAGGTTCTTGGGGCGGGCGACGGGAATCCCCAAGACGTCGCTCTGGAATTGGCAGAGGAAATCGTTGGCCGCCGCACCGCCACCGACACGAAGCTCCGAGAACTGCCGATCGCAGTCTTGCTCCATCGCACGGACGACATCGTGGGTTTGGAGGGCAATCGCCTCGAGTGCCGCTCGAACGACATGGGCTCTTCGCGTGCCGCGGGTCAGCCCGATCAGCATGCCGCGAGCCTGCGGGTCCCAGTGCGGCGCGCCGAGGCCGGTCAACGCGGGGACGAACACGACGCCCTCCGTCGAATCGATCGATCGAGCCAATGCCTCCGAGTCGGCCGCTGTGGCGAGGATGCCCAGGCCATCCTGCAACCACTGAATCGCGGCGCCTGCGACGAAGACCGAGCCCTCGAGGGCGTAGGAGGCCGAGTCAGCCGACGTTCTCGCAACGGTGGTCAGCAATCCGGATTGGCTGGCATCGGGCGTCGCGCCGATCGGAGCGAGGAGAAAGGCGCCCGTGCCCCATGTCACCTGGGCCCGCCCTGGCGAGTTGAGCCCCTGGCCGAGGAGGGATGCCTGCTGATCGCCGAGGATCCCCGCGATCGGCGCCTCAAGTGCCAGGCCGAGCTCCGCACGAACAGGACCGGCGGTCGAGAGGCTTGGAACGATTTCGGGGAGCGCGGGACGCGGGATTCCGAAGAAGGAGAGCAGCTCGTCGTCCCAGCGACGCGAGTGCAGGCCATAGAGCATCGTCCGCGAAGCATTCGTGTCGTCGGTGACGTGTTCCCCGGTTAGATGCCAGAGGAGCCAGGAATCGATCGTCCCGAGCAGGGCGTCGCCCGCCTCGGCTTTGGCGCGGAGGCCGTCAATCCGTTCGAGGAGCCATGCCATCTTGGAGGCGGAGAAATAGGGATCGATCGAGAGCCCCGTTCGGTCGCGGATCCAGACTGCGTCTTCCGTGTCACGGAGCCTTTCGCAGAACTCTGCCGTTCGTCGATCCTGCCAGACGATCGCCGGATGAAGGGGCTTGCCGGTTGCGCGATCCCAGCAGACCACCGTCTCGCGCTGGTTCGCGATCCCGATCGCAGCGAGATCGCGAGCGGATCCTCGACGCGTTAGGACCTCGTGCAGCGCCCCCAAGGTTGCGTTCAGGTACGCCTCGGGATCCTGCTCGACCCAGCCGGGCCGCGGCGTATCGATCGGCGTATCCCGGCACGCCGAGTCGATTGGGCGCGCGTCCTTATCGAACAGCACGAACCGAACACCGGTTGTTCCGGCGTCGATCGAGCCGATCAGCATGCCGCCGTCTCGCCTGGAAGGCCTCAACATCCACCTACGCGATCTCGACGAACTTCGCCTTCGGCGCGCCGCAGATCGGGCAGCTCTCCGGGGCGCCGTCGTAGACCGTGTTGCCGCAGATCTCGCAGATCAAGATCGGGCGGTCGGGAAGATCCCCGCCTGCCCGGATGGCACCGAGTGCCTTGGTGTAGAGATCGTGGTGGATCTCTTCGACCGCCATCGCATTCTCGAACGAGATCAGCGCGCCCCTGTTCTCCTCGGCCCTGGCCTCGGCAAGGAATGACGGGTACATCTCCGTGAATTCGTGGCCTTCGCCGGCAATCGCAGTCTCCAGATTCTTGGCTGTCTCGTTGATGCCGCCCATCACGCGAAGATGTGAATGCGCATGGACCGTCTCCGCCGCCGCCGCGGCCCGGAAGAGCTTGGCTACCTGTGGGAAGCCATCCGTCTCGGCCTTGCCGGCGAACGCCAGATACATCCGGTTTGCCTGGCTCTCGCCGGCGAATGCTGCCTTCAGGTTCTCCATCGTCGACATGGGGTCTCCTTCCGCTCTCTGCTTGACTCCTTCGATCAGCTGCCGCACCAGCGTAGATCGAGTGCCGTGCTCGGTCAAGGCGCGGACCGTCTGTTGACGGATGACCGGTTCTCGTCGGCGGTCCGGATGCCGGGCATTGACGGATAGTCGAGGAGATGCTAGACTGCTCTCATCATGATGTTCGCAGAAGATGTCGCGATCAGCTGGAATGCGGCGACTTCGGATGTCTTCTGCACGACGACGACCAACGGACCTGCGTAGCGGCTACGCGCTAGTCGCTGCGAGAGGTCCGAGACAACGGCTGCAGGGTTTCCTGCGGTCGTTCTTCTTTTGGGGAGGTGTGGAATGGTAGGCCGAAATGGACGGGTTATGGTGACCGGAGCCTCAGGGAGGATAGGGTCTGAGTTGACGATGGCGCTGAGGCGGGAGCTTGGGGGCAACAGCGTTGTTGCGGTGGGACACAAGACGGAGCCGCCATCCACGCTACGAGACGCCGGTCCGTATGAAGAGATCGACGTACGTGACCGCGCTGCGGTCACATGGCTCGTGGACAAGTACGATGTGGACGAGATCTACCACATGGCTGCGAGTCCGTTGACCGAGGTCGAGGGAAACCCGTCGTTGGCATGGGACGTGAACGTCAATGGGTTGCTGAACGTGCTCGAGAGTGCTCGCCTCCGAGGCGTTTCACAGGTCTTCGCACCGAGTTCGATTGCCGTATTTGGCTCCGATGTACCCTGTGAACTCGCCCCGCAGGATGCTCCACTCAGTCCGAACACGACCTATGGAATCACGAAGCTGGTCGGAGAGGCACTGGCACGGCAGTACGCGACGGCCTATGGTCTGGACGTCCGCGGCTTGCGCTATCCGGGGATCATCTCGAGTGAAACCCCGTCGGGCGGGGCTACGACGGACTACGCCGTTGAGTTCTTCTATGCTGCGGACTCCTCGGGGCACTACGACTGTTTCGTTCGTGAGAACACCGTGCTCCCGATGATGTACATGCCGGATTGCATCCGGGCGACGCTCCGTCTGATGCGGGCTCCTCGTGAGATGCTGACCCACGCGGTGTGCTACAACGTCGCCGCGATGAGTTTCTCCGCAGGAGAACTCGCGCGAGTGATCAAGCGAGAGCTTCCGGGGTTTACCTGTTCCTTTGTGCCTGACGCCCGTCAAGCGATTGCCGACTCCTGGCCGATGCGCATCGATGATCGCGCTGCGCGGAACGACTGGGATTGGGATCCTGCGTACGGCCTCGAGAGCATGGTACGTGACATGCTGCAACACATCTGAGCACTCCAAGCGAACCGAGGAGCTATCAATCCGGCATTCACTACATTGACTAGCTCACAAGAGGCCACCGTGCTGCAGCTTGCATTGGGAGGGGCCGATGCCGGATCATCCAACGACTGCGATACCATCCGGCGCCGCCATGTCGGCGGAACAGGCCGGGAGAGCGGCGGGCGTCCATGCCTCGAACAACGAACCACGTGGATCGGGGATCGACGAACTCGGAAGCCGATCGACCGATCCGCAACGCTTGGGAGTCGCGAGATGAACGGCAGATAGCATTCGGTCCTGTGCCGTCGCGCCGTCTTGGGCGCAGCCTTGGCATTAACCACATTCCCCCGAAGACCTGCACGTACTGCTGCGTCTACTGTCAACTCGGGCGAACGGACAGCATGTCAGTGGAACGTCGCAGCTTCTACCCGGTCGATGAGGTCGTGAGCGTCGCACGGCACCGTTTGGACGCGGCAGCGGCAGCGGGTGAGACCGTCGACTACATCACCCTGGTTCCGGATGGAGAGCCCACGTTGGACATCAACCTCGGCGAACTGATCGAGCGGCTCGGGACGCTCGGCCCCAGGATCGCCGTGATCAGCAACGCGTCACTGGTATGGGATGCCGGCGTTCGCGCGGATCTGGCGAGGGCCGACTGGGTCTCGCTCAAGATCGATGCAGCTACCGAAGAAGCCTGGAAACGGATCAACCGCCCCCACGGCGGGATCGCTCTGGCGCGCATCCTCGAAGGGGCTCGACGGTTTGCGAAGACGTTCGATGGGACACTGGCTTCGGAGACGATGCTTGTCGACGGGATCAACGATGGCGTGCATGTGATTGTCGAGACGGCTTCGGTTGTGGGCGAGATCGCGCCGGACGTCGCGTATATCTCCGTTCCGACGCGTCCTCCTGCAGAGCCATCGGTCGGAATCTCGGAGCCGGCCCAGTTGGTCCACGCGTTCGAGGCCTTCGCTGAGAGGGTGCGGCACGCAGAGCTTCTGATTGCGTATGAGGGAAGTCGGTTTGCGGTGACAGGAAGTGCCGAAAAGGAGTTGATGGGCACGACGGCGGTTCATCCGATGCGGGAGGAGGCCGTGGGGGACCTGCTCCGCAGAGCGGGGGCGGACTGGAGTGTAGTGCGTGGACTGATCGAGCGAGGCTTGCTCGTGGAGCTAACGCATGCGGGGCACCGCTTCTATATGAATCGGCTTCCGGGGAGGCGGGGTGACGGATGTGCCGGGGGCGGCTCGGCGAAGCTGGGTGTTGGTCTGCGGTAACGAAGCGCGAGAAAGCGAGGTCAGACGATGGGTGAGAAGGCGCGGCTGAAGGGATCCGTGCTGGTGATCGGCAGTGGTGTGAGCGGCATGCGCGCGTCGGCCGAGCTTGTCCAGCAAGGATTCAAGGTCTTCCTGTTGGAGTCGAAACCGACAATCGGTGGGGCGATGGCTCAACTCGACAAGATGTACCCGACCAACGAGTGCGCCACGTGTACACTGCTCCCGAAGATGCTCGAACTGACAAGCAACCCGAACGTCAGCATCCTGGCGTTCGCGGATCTTGAGGAGGTTCGTCCGTCTGAGACGGGATTCACCGTACGCGTTGTGAAGCACGTACGATACGTCGATCCGGCGAAGTGCACGGCGTGCACGGAATGCTTCGCGGCCTGTCCGGTCGGCGGTGTTCCGAAGGTATTCAACTTCGGGCGCGGCGCAAGCAAGGCGATCTCGTTCTGGTCCCCGTTCCCTCCGCGGAAAGCCTTGATCGATCCGGAGGCATGCACCTACATCAAGAATGGAACGTGCGGCGAGGGGAGCGAGCCACTCTGTGCGGCGGCCTGCGAGCCGGGCGCGATCGACTTCTCGCAACAGCCATCTACCGTCGAACTCGAGGTGGGAGGAATCATCGTCGCGACGGGTGCGGTGGAACGGCGAGGCGAGATGATCGCGCAGTACGGCCACGGAACGAACCCCAACGTGATGACGTCGCTCGAGTTCGAGCGGCTGCTCTCCGGCCTCGGACCGACAGGCGGTGTGGTCAAACGCGACGATGGGACGGTCCCGAAGCGCCTCGCGTGGATCGTATGCGCCGACTTTGCGGACGAGAAGACGAACGCCGGCGTCGGCGCGATGATCGCCGCAGCCGAGGCGCTCGGAACCGTGGAACGCGATTCGGAGACCGAGGTCGTTGTGATCAACGCAGGGAATCGCAGCAACGCCCGCGGTCATGAGGCATTTCGCGCCGCTACCGAGGAGCAAGGGGTGCGCTTCCTGACGGCCGGCTCCGTGCGAGTGGAAGAGACTGAAGATGGCACGCTCGTCCGGTTGGACGATGGAAGGGAGATGATTCCCGTCGAGCTGCTGGTCCTTGCGACGCCGATGGACCCGCCCGCCAGCTTGCCACGGACGGCCGAAGCGATCGGATTCGCGCTTGACGGGAACGGACGTCCACAATCCGGGGCGGGCGGTCCGCTCACCACCACCGTCGACGGCGCGTTCGTCGCCGGTACGATCCGCGGTCCTACGGGAATCCGGGAGTCGGTGATCGAGGCCTGTGGCGCCGCTGCGTCGGCCGCAGCACGCCTCGCAGATGCACGAGGCACCGAGCTCGCGGCTCCACCGGTGCGGGAGCTCCTTGCGGTCGACCCGGAGGACGATGCGAAGATCGCTGTCGTGATCTGTCGTTGTGGCGCGAACATCGCGGGCGCGTTGGATCTGGACGAACTCGTCGAGTACGTCTCGGGCCTCCCGAACGTCGCCAAGGTGGAGACGACGCCGTTCGGCTGCGACGGGGTCAAGATCAAGGAGCTGCTCGCCACGGGGGAGTACAATCGCCTTGTCGTCGGCGGTTGCTCCCCGAGGACGCACGAGCCGCTCTTCCAGATGATCAGCGAGGCGGGCGGGCTCAATCGGTATCTGATGGAGATTGTGAACCTGCGTAACCAGTGCACGTGGGTCCACCGGGCGGATCCGGAGGGTCTCGCGCGGAAGGCGAAGACACTGATGCGTGTCGGCGTTGCGCGGGCTGCGCTGCAGGTGCCACTCGAAGGCTTCTCGATCCCAGTTACGCAGCGCTGCCTCGTGGTCGGCGGAGGCGCGGCCGGTCTGTCGTGCGCTGCCAAGCTCGGCGAGATGGGTTTCGCGACGCACCTCGTGATGGCAGAGAACTCGATTGGCGAGGTGGCGACTGCCGATGCGGCGATGGTCGCGCCGGTCCGAGCGGAAGTCGAGGCGTGCCAAGACATCCGGCTGCACGCCGGGGCACGACTGGGGGCGGTCGAGGGGTATGTCGGGAACTACCGGGCGGAGATCGTCGCCGCGGGAGCGTCGGAGGTCGTCGATGTCGGAGCGGTTGTGATCGCGACGAAGACAGACATGGGGGGCGCCGCCGACGGAGCCTCCTTCGAGGACTCCCTCTACCTTACGCGCGATGACGACGGGCTGTTCGTTGGCGCACTTGGGAACCTGAATCCGCTCGACTTCAACACGGAGGGTGTCTTCCTGTGCGGAGATGCCCGAGAGGCGGACGAGATCGAAGGGGCGATCATCAGTGGGCAGGCCGCGGCCTCTCGCGTGGCATGCATTCTCGCGAATGAGCGGATGGAGAAGTCGCCGGTGATCTCGCGCATCATCGACGAGAACTGCGACGGCTGTGCGTATTGTGTCGAGCCATGTCCCGCGCATGCGATCACGCTAATCGAGTATCGGTACGGCGAGCAGATCAAGAAGACCGTCGAGGTCAACGATGCGCTCTGCCGCGGCTGCGGAATGTGCGCTGCCACGTGTCCGAAGCAGGGTGCTTTCGTGCATCACTTCAAGCCCGAGTACCTCGCCGCCATGGCGAATGCGGTGCTGGAAGGAGCGACGTCATGAACGGCCAATTCGAACCGAAGATCGTAGCCTTCTGCTGCAACTGGTGCTCGTATGCCGGCGCGGATGCCGCGGGCACGGCCAAGATCCAGTATCCGGCCAATGTTCACATCATCCGCGTGATGTGCAGCGGGATGGTCCACCCGAACATGGTCGTAGACGCGCTGATGAACGGCGCGGATGGCGTGCTGATGTGCGGCTGCCATCCGGGCGACTGCCACTATCAGGAGGGGAACCTCCGCGCGGAGAGCCGGGCGCAGGCGCTTGAGCTGCTCCTCGAGGATTTCGGTCTCGAGCCGGAGCGGTTCCGCCTCGAGTGGGTGTCGGCATCGGAAGGACCGCGGTTCGCCCAGGTCGCACGCGAGATGGTCGAAGAGGTGCGAGCGATCGGGCCGAATCCCTATGGATAGCGATACCGTCGCATTCAGCGAGAGAGACACGAGGAGGAGCGGATGCAACCCGATCTAGCACAATTCGCTGAGGGGCACAAATTCATGTGGGATGGCGGGCAATACGAGACGCGCGAGGCCGCGGAAGCGGTACAGCGGGGATACGAGAACGAGGGATTCGAGACCCGGCTGGTCGAGCAGGACGGCGGGTTCCTCGTCTACTCGCGGCGGGAGGTCACGGAGATCGTCCTGGAGGGCGACGCGCCGATCGGCTGATCGAAGCCCGGACGCAACGGGCAGGGCCGGGGCTTGATCTGGGGCGTCCGATGCGGAATGATTCCCCTCCGGTCGCGGAGCGACCCGAGGGGGATCCATGAGAATCCGATTTCCAGGCGGCAAACGCGTTGAAGCCGAGCATCGCGGCTTCGTGATCCAAACGGACCAGCGAGCGCTGAGCGGTGGAGATAACAGCGCTCCGGAACCATTCGAACTCTTCCTCGCATCGATCGGAACCTGTTCCGGGCTCTATGTCCTGGCCTTCTGCGAGAAGCGGGGCATCCCAACCGACGGGATCGAGATGTCGCTCGAAACCGTGCGTGACGAGGAGCGCCGCATGCTCGCCCGCATCGAGATCGAGGTTCGGCTTCCCGAGAGCTTCCCGGAGAAGTACGTCGAGGCGTGCCTCCGGGCGGCGAGGCAGTGCGCCGTCTCGCGGCAGCTTGACGACCCGCCGGAGATCTCGCTGACGGCGCGTCGTCGCGAGAGCAAACCCTAGAGCAGCGCCGCGAGTCTTTCGAGGTTGATGTGCTCCGAGGCGAGACCCGCAAGAATCCTGATCTTGTCCTCATCGTCGGCCGTGATCAGCGGATGGATTCGCTCCACCTGCAGAGCCGTCTCGTACGTGTCCTTCGGAACGAGGAGTAGCGGAACCCGGTGCTCGCTCGCCTTCGCCACGACGTTCGGCGGCGGCACGATGTTGTTCGTGAGGACGATGCCGGACGTCTCGCCCGCATCGAGAACCGCGAGGATCATATCGCTTCGGTCTCCGCTCGAGATCACGAGTTTGCCCGGCGAGGCGATGCGAGGATCTCCCATCGCGGCGCTCACCGACATTGCACCCACCACGACATTCTGAATCCTGTTGCTTAATCCCGCTTCTCCCGTAATGACGCGAGCGAACAATTTCTCGGCAACCGTCGAGACTGACAGGGTCGTCAGCTCCGCAACGTGCGGGAAAACGCCGAAGACCTCGACGCCAATCTCTTCGATCTCCGGAAGGTGCGTCTCGCGGAAGTCGTCGAGATGCGACACCTTGTTGACGACTACACCCGCGATCGTCGCTTCATCACTTGTGACGAAACGCTTGATGTACGCCAGATCGTCCGCGATCTCGTTCTCGCCGCCGCCGGCGACGATGACCACCGGGATCCCCGTCTCTTGAGAGATCGTCAGCGGATCGAGGTGGACCGACGCGCCATAGGACAGATCCTTTCCGCACTCGATCAAGACGGCATCTCGATCCCGGCCGATCGAATCCACGATGCCGGTGAGTGCCTCGACGACCGATTCGCGGGAGTACATGTAGCGGAGCTTCGAGTGATCGAAGCCGATGCTGATCGACTCGGGCTCCTCCCCTAGATTGAACAGGCGGGTGAGGAGTGCCGCGTCGTAGTCCCACAAGCGCTTCTTCCGGTAGAGGAAGCGATCTCCAAGCGGCTTGGCGTATCCAAACGACTTCTCGAGGGCTTCGGCCAGCCCAATGATGAGACTCGTCTTCCCTGCATCTTCTCGAGTCGACGCGACAATCAGAGACTTCACGTCAGCTCACCTCCTTGGGCTGCTTGATCAGTATCCGCATATCAACCGTCCTTGTCCCCTGGCCATGATCGTAGGCGATCAGGGGATTGACCTCGATGTCCGCGATCTCGCGGCACTGGTCGATGAGATGACTCAGCTTGACGACGACGTCGGCGATCGCATCGATGTCTCTTCGGCTCTCCCCGCGAACGCCGAGAAGAAGTGCGTAGGACCGAAGATCGGCGATCATCTGTTTCGCCATCGGCAGGCTGACCGGCGCGGCGCGAAACGCGACATCCTTCATCACTTCGACATAGATCCCGCCGAGTCCGATCATCACGACCGGCCCGAAGGATGGATCCTGGCGGGCACCGACGATCGTCTCGACACCCGGTCGAACCATCTCCACGACCTCGATCCCGTCGATGATTGCGTCCGGAACGTGCGCGCGGCAGCTTCGAATGATCGCCTGGTAGGCATCGACGACCTCCTCCTCGTTCTGGAGATCGAGCGCTACACCGCCGGAATCGCTCTTGTGGACGATGTCCTTCGAGACGACCTTCATTACGACGGGATATCCAATGTCCTCGGCCGCGCGGACGGCCTCTCCGAGGTTCCGGGCGAGGATCGATTGGGGCATGTCCAGGCCGAGAAGCCCGGCGATCTGCGCGGCCTCGGGGGCGAGAAGGAACGCTCGATGATCGGCTCGTGCGGCGTCGAAGACGTCACGGATCTCCTGGATCGGAAGGTCGACATCTTCCGGGGGTGGCGGCGGGGCGATCATTTGCCGCCGCACGCGATGGAGCGCCCCGAGCGCGGAGACCGCCTCGTAGACGTCTCCGAAGACCGGGATGCCCTCGCCCTTGAGCTGCCGCGTGATGGCTTCGATTCGCTCGCCGCCGAACAACGAGAAGACGATCGGCTTCTTGCCCCGGTATCTCGTATAGACGTCACGCAAGAGGTCGCTGAACTGGCTCGTGTCGAACAGGGCGGTCTCGCAGTAGAGCGCGATCGCCGCATCCATTCGATCTTCGGCGAGTACGGCGTCGAGCGACCGCGCGTAGTCCTCGGCGGTTGCCTGACCGGTCAGATCGACGGGGTTCTTGGAGGATCCGAAATCGGGCATCACGCCGGAGAAGGTCTCCTTGAGGACAGTCTGATCGTCGTAGAGGGGCACGTCGTACTTCTCGCAGGCATCGGTCGCCATGACGCCGATGCCGCCGCCGTTCGTCACGATCACCCCTTGATCCCCGTCCGGAACGTTCGTCGATGCGAGGTAGCGGACCCACGTGAATGCCTCCTGTACCGACTCGGCGCGCAGGACGCCCGACTGCCGCATGACGCTCTCGAAGATTTCGTCCGTGCCTGCCAGTGAGCCGGTGTGCGAAGCTGCGGCCATCGATCCGCGTTGCGAGCGGCCGGACTTGATGACCACGACGGGCTTCCGACAGGCGACTTCGGCAAGGGTTTGCTGCAAGCGATCGCCATCCTTGACGCCCTCGATGTACATGAGAATCGCACGTGTCCGCTCGTCGGTGGCGAGGTACTCGAGCAGGTCGGCCTCATCGATATCCGCCTTGTTGCCGACCGAGACGAGCGCGGAAAGACCGACGGCTTCCGTTGCCGTCTTCCCGATCATTGCGATCCCAAGGGCACCGCTCTGGGTGATGATGGCCACCGGACCCGGTGTGATACCGCCGGGTCCGAACGTCGCGTCGAGAGAGCTCGCCGCGGAGTAGATGCCGAAGATGTTCGGCCCAAGCACCCGCATGCCATGACGACGTGCCGTCCTGACGATCTGCTGCTCCGTCGCGAGGTCTCCGACCTCGGAGAACCCCGACGTGATGATCACGAGGTTCTTGACGCCTGCGGCTCCACAGTTCTCGACCGCTCCGAGCACGAACCGTGCCGGGATCGCGATCACCGCAACGTCGATTTCCTGTCGAATTTCTCCTAGCGCCGCGTACGCATGCAGTCCGAGGATCTCGCCGCCTTTCGGATTGACCGGCAGAACCGACCCCCGATACCCGGATCGGACGATGTTCTCGACGATCCGGTATCCAATCTTCTCTGGATTCGGAGAGGCGCCGATCACGGCGACTGCTCGCGGCTCGAACAGGGACTTCATCTAGACCCTCCCACCTGATATGTCATTCGAACAGCAACCTCAATTCGTAGACGCCCGCGTCTCTTCGCTTCTCAATCGCGAAGCCCGCCCGCTCAAACAGATGCATCATCGACGTATTCTCGGTCAGCACCTCTGCGGTGAAACCGAGGAGTCCTTCGCGCTTCGCCAAGACCGTAAGGTAGCCAAGCACCTCGGTGCCGATTCCGCGATCTTGATCATCGTCTCGGACAACCAAGGCGACATCGGCCGTATGCGTCTCTGGATCGATGCCGTATTGACCCACCGCGACGACGATTTCGCGTTCCTCCTCTTCGACGACCGCGAGAATCACCATCTCCGCGGTGTAGTCGATTACCACGAATTCCTGCAGGCGCTCGTGAGGCATGTCCTTCCGCGCCGAGAGGAACCGGCGATACGTGGACTGATCCGAAAGGGAGTAGAAGAAGTCCTTCAGCAAGGGCTCATCGCTGATTCGGACCGGCCGGAGGAGAATCTCCGTTCCGTCCCGCGCCGTTCGGGGAGCCTCCAACGCCTCGGGATACTCCCCTCGTTTGCCAGGGACGTAGGCCTGATCGCGGTAGATGAGGCGCCGCTCCTTCGCCTCGCGGAGGAGCCACGGCCGGAACTTCGGATGGGCGACCGCGATCAACGCCATCGCCCGTTCCCGCATGTTCTTGCCATGGAGGTAGGCGATGCCGTACTCGGTGACCACGTAGTGCACATCGCCTCGCGTCAGCGTGACGCCCTCGCCTTCGCCGAGCGATGGAACGATTCTGGAGACCTCGCCTTGACGGGCCGTCGACTGGATGACGAGGATCGACTTCCCGCCGGGTGCGAGGACCGCCCCACGCATGAAGTCGGCTTGCCCGCCGATGCCGCTGTAGAACGTGTTTCCAAGGGACTCGGCGGTCGCTTGCCCCGTGAGGTCGATTTGCAGGACCGTGTTGATCGCGGTCATCTTCTCGATCCGGGCGATCACGCCCGGATCATTCGTGTAGTCGACACCACGGAACTCGACTGCCGGGTTGTCACCGAGGAAGTCATAGGTTGCGTGTCGGCCCATCGAGAAGGCGGCGACCGTCTTGTTTCGATCGATCGACTTCTGTCGATTGTCGACGACGCCCTGCTCCATCAGATGGACGATTCCGTCACTGAGTAGCTCTGTGTGAACTCCGAGGTGCTTCTTCCCACCGAGGTGCGACAGGATGGCGTTGGGAATCCGGCCGTAGCCGACCTGGATCGTCGCGCCGTCCTCGACGAGGCGTGCCACGTAGCCTCCGATTCGGTCTGCCACATCATCGGGGACTTCCGAGGGGAACTCGATCAGCGGCTCGTCATGTCGAACGGCGAAATCGACGGCGTCGAGATGAATGAAGCTGTCGCCGTGCGTCCGCGGCATATGGGCATTCATTTGGCAGATCACGGTCCGCGCGTTATCGACGGCTGCGCGGACGATATCGACGCTGATCCCAAGGCTGAGAAACCCATGCTCATCGGGAAGAGAGGTCTGGATGAGTGCGACATCGATCGGGATCGCCCGCCGGTGAAGGAGCTGCGGCACCTGCGAGAGGAAGATGGCGGTGTAGTCCGCCATGCCTTCGTTGACCGCTTCGCGGGTACTCTGACCGATGAAGAACGAGTTCAAGCGGAAGTTTCGCTTGAATTCCTCCTTGAGATACGGAGCCACGCCGAGGCTCCACACGTGGAGGACCTCCGCGTCGAAGAACGCTTTCGGGTGGTTCTGGGTGTACTTGACGAGTTCATCGAGCAGGTATTGGGGCTGGCCGCAGCCGGTGCCGATGAAGATCCGATCGCCACGGTGAATCGTCGAGAAGGCGTCCTTCAGGGGAGCAAAGACATCCGGGTAGGCTTCTCGAAGCCGATCAATCCCCCTCTGCTCTTCCGGTGCTTCTTCTTGTTGGCTCATTTCCCTGGAGCCCTCGCGAGGCTCCGTTGTCACCCGGTCGTTCGAGCGGCCCTGTGCGCCGTGCGCGACCAGTCGGGGATCATACCGAAAGGCTGGGCAAAGGCAAGGGGCTCCTGCGGGGAGAAACAGCGAAGGGAAGCTCGAGAAGCCGGTTGACTTGCCTCTGTGGATATGGCTGAATGGGTTCCTGGGATGGGTGCTCTGAGGGTCGACCGGGGAGCACAGAGAAGCGCTTGGTCTAAGAGCAGCCGGAGCCAGTGGGAGACCAAGCTCGATGCAGATCGAAGCCGAGTCGAACGGCGGAACGGGAAGGACAAGAAGGATGACAAACCGGATCTTCTACTTCACAGGAAGCGGGAACTCCTTGGCAATCGCCAGATCGATCGCGGAAGGGCTCGATGACACCGAGGTCCTCCCGATCGCCAAGCACAGAGATGGTTTCCGGGGGAGCGATGAGGAGCGAATCGGCATTGTCTCGCCGGTCTTCGCGTGGGGACCACCGCGGATGGTGGCGGATTTCCTGAGACGCTTTCACGCCAGGAAGACGCAGTATGTCTTCGCAATCTCAGACTGTGGTGGTACGCAAGGCGCGACGCTGCGCAAGATCCGGAAGCTGTTGCGATCCGCAGGCACGAGACTCGACGCGGGCTTCGCTGTCCGTGGGGACTTCCTGGCGCAGCTTCCGGGGATGGACGACATGCCGATCATTCAGTTTGTCCAGCGGACAACGAGGAATCAACCTGCCCACTTCGCTGAGCGGAGGGCGGAGCTTCTGCGGGCGATCTTGTCGAAGGCCAAGCAGAAGCCGGAGGTCAACAACTGGTCTACGAATACGATTGGCTCGCTCATGTACGGTGGGGCGATGAACCTCTTCAAGAAGGGGGACAAGGACTTCTCCGTCAGCGATGCGTGTATCGCCTGCGGGACCTGTGTCAACGTGTGTCCTCGTGAGAACGTGAGGCTTGTCGACGATCGACCGACCTGGCATCAAGACTGCGAGATGTGCTATGCCTGCATGCTTTGGTGCCCGCAGACTGCGATTGCACTGAAGGGAACCCTGCCGACCGAGCCCCGCCACCATCCGGACGTCACGCTTCCGGATATGCTACGTCGCTAGAAATCGCAGACGGCAGAAGGAGAGGTACGGTGAAGAACAGGATCTGGCAGGACCTCGCCATCACATTGAACCGGAGCAGGATGCAACGCGGGACCGGCAGGTTCACTGTGGGGCAAGAAGCATGATTCGAATTCCGACGCAGGGACGCTATGCCCTCCGCACGATGGTCGATGTAGGGCAGCATCAAGCGAGCGGCCCGGTATTGCGGCAGGACATCGCTTCGCGGCAGGAGATCTCAGCGGACTACGTAGCCCAGATCTGCCGGAAGCTCACCCCGGCCGGGCTGCTTGTGGGAAAGAAGGGGCCGGGTGGGGGATACATCTTGGGAATGCCCGCAGAAGAGATCTCAGCTGGCGATATCCTCCGCGCGATAGAGGGCCCCCTGGCCCTTGTGCACTGCGTGCTCGAGGATGACGAGACCCCGTGCACACGCACGGTGGGATGTGTCGCGCATCGCCTGTGGACTCGCGTGACCGCGTCGATGGAGGCCATCCTCGACGCAGCCACGCTGCGAAGCCTCATCGATGAGGCAAATGAGCTGGATAGGACATCCGGTTAGTCGACGTAGCTCCAGCCGTCCCGCGTCTCAACCAGAATCAGAGGTCGGGGGGATGTACCCACAACCCCACGGACAAGGACTGTGCGGCCGACGCTGCCGTGCATTAGGACGTTTTCGAGTGCCTCGTCCACGAGTTCGACCCCGACAACGCCGGTGCCATCGTCGAGTGAGAACTGGCAGCCACGGATGCATTGCGTGAGGATCGTTCCCTGAAGAAGGATCTCCTGGCCGTCATAGGCTGCCGCGTTATCGATCAGCGTCTCAATCGAAAGAATGCTGGGCGACGCTCCAGTGATCGCGTCGGCGGTGTCCGGCGACGGATCAACGACCCCCGCAGACCCGGCCGTAGAGGCGTCCGGCGTCTGCCCCGAGTCTCCGGCCGCTGTCGCGTGGCCAGAACCGCTTGCCCCAGCGGACTGAGCCAGGTCATCTACATCGCATCCTGCGATCAGTAACGCCGCGGCCAGCCCGAGTCCGATCATCAGCCCGAGAAGCAGTTCCTTCGTCCTCTTCCTCATGAGATCCTCCCATCAAGCACGTTCAGCGTCACATGGGCTGTTGACGCCACGGCCTCGTCGTGGGTGACGATGACGAGGCCGAGATCCCGCTCGGCATTGAGCGAGATCATCATCTCCAGGACAGCCCGCCCGCTCTTCGAGTCGAGTGAGCCGGTCGGCTCATCGGCCAAGAGCAGACTCGGTCTGTTCGCCAGCGCGCGCGCAATCGCGCAGCGCTGCTGCTCTCCTCCGGACAACTCCGCGGGAAAGGAACGAAGCCGGTGGCTCAGGCCGACGACATCGAGCGCGACGGCAGCCTTCTTTCGCCCCTCCTTGACCCCAGCGAGATCCATCGGCAAGAGCACGTTCTGCAGCACCGTCATCGATGCATTCAAGAAGTACTGCTGGAAGACGAAGCCAATGTGGTCTCGCCGAATCCGGCTGAGCTGCGCGTCGTTGAGCGACGTCGTGTCTTGGTCGTCGACACATACGGTTCCTTCGCTGGGCTGGTCGAGGCATCCTAGGATGTGGAGCATTGTCGACTTGCCCGATCCGGAGGGCCCGACGATCGAAACGAAGTCGCCGCTCGACGCGGTGAACGTCGCCTCGCGAAGGGCCCAGAAGCGGGCGTCGCCCTGTCCGTAGGCCTTTGATACGTTGTTGAGTTCTATCTTCATAGCTCCCTCAGTGTCTTGATCGGCTGGGTTCGCGCGGCGGCCATCGCCGGATAGAGCGAGGACGTCACGCCGACGATGACGGCGACCGTGAGACAGATAACGACGTAGAGGAACGAGAATTGCGGCGTCGCCTCCAGCCCGAAACCACTGGTTCGAGGCAGGAATTGCGTTGCCACGAATCCTGCGGCCAGCCCGACGAGACCCCCGAGCAACGAGAGCAGCAGCGACTCGTGGACGAAGAGGCGGAAGACGTTCCTGCGTGTCGAACCGAGAGCGCGCAAGATTCCGATCTCCTTCTTACGCTCGTAGACCGCCATCGTCATCGTGTTCATCGTGGTGAGTACTCCCGCAACGATCGCGATCCCCGTGATCAGGATCAGCGTCTGCTTGATCGATGCGAACAGCTCCATCAGACGCGCGAAGACATCGGACGGCGGAACGGCCTGGATGTCGGACATCCGACCAAGGGTGTACTGCGCCTGGGTCGTCGCACCGACGCTCGAGGTCCGTATCAGCACCGCGCTCAGCTTCTCATCGAGCCCGAGGATCTGCTGTGCCGTGTCCAGCGCGAGGAAGACGAACGTGTCGTCGCGTCCGCGAGTTGGAGGGAGCACACGGGTAATCGGAAGCTGCACCTCCGCGTACAGGCGGATCGTCAGCGTGTCTCCCTCCCCGACGCCGAGCTTCTCGGCGACGTCGCTTCCGATCACCGCTCCTTCGATCCGATCGATGCCCCACTGCCGGAGCTCGAGGAGCACTTGCGTCGTCCCATAGATCGACGTTAGCTGCCCGTTGACGCGCGCTTTGCCGACGACCACGGGAACGGAGACATCGACGTTCTCGACCGCACGGATGTCCGGAAGCAGCGCTGTAGGGATATGCTCGAATGCGTCCGAACCCTGCATGAGCGCAAGCGTGAGCTCATAGGGGCAGCCTTCGGGGAGCAAGAGAATGTTCGCTCCCATGCCGCTGATCTCTCGATCAAGGGCTCGCTCGATGCCCGCGCTCAGCGACAGCAGAGCGAAGAGCGTTGCGACGCCGATCGCGATGCCCCCCACCGTCATCACGAGGCGAGCCTTTCGCTTCCTCGCGTTTGCCAGAATGATCCAATTCATGTGTCGCTCCCTTGCCTGGCGTTTCGGACTAGAGACAGACCCACAGCCACTCCACCGACTCCGGCGCAACCAGGACTTCCAGATCCCCGGTCAGGTGAATGTGGGACATCGTGTGCGTATGCGGTGACAAGTGCTGCTGGATCGCCGCTCCGCCGATCTGATGCGTGAGCACGCACTTCCCGGTGCTCTGCGGCGCGAAGTCGCCGGCTGCAATGGAGACAACGTAGGTTCCATCGACGATCTCGACGTCGTCCTCCGTGGCCCGCCACTCGAGGCCGAGGCGATCGAGATCTCCTCTGTCGCCGAGACTGAGAAGCACGTCGAGCATCGTGATCGTGCCGGGCTTGAAGACATCGGGTCTGACATCGTGCGATGTCACCGCGACATCCGCGAACTCGACCGTCCTCGCGGCGCTCCGAAGTACTACGAGCGGCACGAAGACTCCCTGCTGATTTCCGCCTCTTCGCTCAACCTCCTCGCGATAGTGCGAATGGATGGCCTCGATCCGTGTGGGGTCCTCCAGGAAGAGGACGGTGCTCATAGCATCTTTCACTGGGAAACAGTCGATCCGGACGACGGTCCTGTCGAAGCTTCCGCCCTCGTAGTGGGCGTCGTACCACCAACCGTCGAGGCCATCCAGAGACTGGATAATGTGGGTCTGTGCGGTTTCGTCGTAGGTGTACTCGAGTTCGATGAGACCATCCTCGTCAAGTTGGACAAGGATGTCGAAGACCGAGAACTGTCCTTCATCGAAGATGTCCGGTCGGAGGGTCTCGATGGTCGATGGATCGAACACGAAGTCCCCCGCTCCCCGGATCTCGATAGTGCCGGAGCTGGCTGGCGGTCGGCCGATCGCGACGCCTTCCGGGAGAGTCCATATACTCTCGCTCCGTGGCAGATCGACCGCGTCGGCAGCGAGTTCCGCCGGTGCGAGCGCGACGGCGGCAAGTGCAAGAAGGCCAGCGAGCGTGAGCGCACGCCGGCCTCGTCCGATGCAGCATTCCCTCATGCTTCCTCCTTCGGCACGAAGGTCGCCCTTTCGTGCGCCCGGTCTCCTCAGTGCAGCGGCCTCCGAGCCGTCACCGAGAAGCTAATAGTAGATGATATCCATCAACTATACCAGAGGCATCGGAGGACTCCACAGGTCGCGAATGTCCGACGCGTGCACATGGCGCGTGGCCGATGGCAGGTACCTGACGCCCGGTTGTTGCCGGAATGAGCCAGCTCGCGGTAGGCTGCTCCGAGGAGGCTGAACATGGGTGAGAAGATACGCCGCTACGACATCGATTGGCTCAGGGTCTTCGCAATGCTCGGGATCTTCCTACTGCACGCGATGCACCTGTTCGATGAGGGATCTGATTGGCACCTGGTGAATGCCGACCAGAGCACGCTCGTGCTCGTCCTGCGGGGCCTGATCGACATGTGGGCAGTGCCGCTCTTCTTCGTGTTGTCGGGATTCGGCGCATGGTATGCGCTGAAGAAGCGAAGCGGCAAGCGATTTCTCATGGAGCGGGTGAAGCGCCTGCTGATCCCACTCTATACGGTTGGGACGTTTTTCATTGTCCTGCCGCAGATCTACTTCGACGCCTACACCAAGGGGTTCCAGGGCGGGTTCTGGGAAGCGATCGGGAACCGTCTGGCCGCTTTCCGCTTCCTTGGGACCTGGCCGGGGTTGACCAACCTCTTCCTCGGGCATCTGTGGTTCCTGCAGTTCCTCTTCCTGGTCTCCGTGGTTGTGCTTCCCCTTCTGCTGTTTCTGAGGAGCGAGCCGGGGAAGCGCTTCATCGGGCGGGTCGCCGGGTGGTGCAGCTTGCGGGGCGGGATCTTCCTTCTGATTCTTCCGATGGCGATCGCACGGATCGCGCTGATGGGGGTGATCGCCGGCCAACACACGTGGGCCTACTTCGCCTTCTACATCGTGCTCTTCCTGATTGGTTACATGCTGGCCGCCGATGATCGCTTCACGAGCGCGATCGTCCGCAACGGCTGGATCGGACTGGCGCTTGGGATCTTGGGCTTCGCGGTACAGGGCTTCTTCCTCATGGCGCAGGACTACCAGATGTTTCACGAGCCGTTCTCATTGACGTTTGTGATCTACGAGATTGCGCTGAGTATCGGGATCTGGGGGTTGATCGTCTTCCTGATGAGCTTGGCGGCCAGGCACTGGAACAAGCCGAGTAAGCTCCTCGCTTACGCGAACGAAGCCGTGCTGCCGTTCTTCCTCTTTCATCAGACGGTCATCCTCTCAATCGGGTGGTTCGTGATCCAGTGGGACATGCATCTTGTGCTGAAACTGATTCTTGTCGCGGTTGCGTCGTTTGCTGTCACGCTGGGGCTGTATGAGCTGCTTGTCCGACACCTCAATGTGGTGCGCTTCCTGTTCGGCATGCGGCCGAAGAAGAAGGCACGGACAGCTCCGATGAAGGAGGGGACATGACGCAGGACGAGCGGTACGAGAGGGCGCGGAAGCGGGTGCGGGACCTTCGGGAGTTCTACATCAGTTTGGCGGTCTACGTTGTGGTGATGATTGCATTGACAATTGTCGATTACTCCGATCGCGGAAACTGGTGGGTCTACTGGCCTGCGATGGGTTGGGGAATCTTCATTGTGCTTCACGCCTTCCGAGTCTTCGGACCGGGCGCCAAGT
>Ga0272441_10005986_pt1 | contig 20713 bp, 9 predicted proteins | sample SSMProp6N_FD_193582 | JGI IMG/M metagenome (GOLD analysis project Ga0272441, IMG submission 193582) | Marine sediment archaeal communities from Little Sippewissett salt marsh, Falmouth, MA, United States - SSM-Prop-6N | ecosystem: Environmental > Aquatic > Marine > Wetlands > Sediment ...
TCCACCTACAAATGTATAATCGCCGATATCAATATAAGTTTCGGTTGCCTCGGGAGCTAAACTACCAGCCCAATTATACGTCGTGGGCGCGCCATAGCCGCCACCATCATCTACCGCCCATTTGATATCGCACGAGGTTAGAGTAGATGTTCCATAGTTCTTCAATGTAACGAGGATATCGTCCAATCCTACGCAAATCGGTTCGTGGATTTCGGTAATACCTGCGTCATCAACAGGAGGGACGGCAATTACGGTTATAGTCCAATCCTGAAGTTCTGGCGAGCCGCTTGCATTAGTAAAATCACCCACGAGACGAATTGAATCCTCGGCGCCCAGCGATGAAATATCGTGGGGGCAACCGGAGCCGTCGAGGTCGATTAAACCGGCGACATCGGTCCAAACGCCTGCAACGACATTCTGCACCGTAACGGTGAAATCGCCGGGAGGGTCTGCGGTTTGCGTCCATGTAAGTTCATTCCAGCCGGAAGCGCCATTGAAAGATGCCAGTCGAATCGGCGTAGATGTGATTGTGCTTGGGGGTGGTGTTGGAGTATAAGTTATTGTAACATACCCACCAGCACCGGCACCACCAGGTTTCTTTCTTCCGTAGCCACCGCCACCACCGCCACCATAAGTTGAGCCGGAACCTCCGGGATTTCCACCATTACCACCTGCACCGCCATTAAGTGCTGTAGCAGCACCTCCGGTTCCGCCACTTCCATTATTCCCTGAGCCGGTCGAACCTGCGCCACCACCACCACCACCACCATAATTATCAATTAATCCTGCTGCGCCGTTCCCACCTGCATATACTACATCACCGGAGCTTCCGCCAATTGTGCCTCCCGCTCCACCAGCTCCTGAAACTCCCGTTATACCACCGCTACCACCTGCAGCAGTTATTGTAACAACATCGAAAGTGCAGGTTGAATTTCCACCATTACCACCGCTTGTTTGTGATGCACCTGCACTACCTGCTGAACCAACAGTTATTGTATATGGCGTTGAAGGTGTCACAGAAACAGTCGTTCTTTTAGCATATGCACCACCACCACCACCGCCGCCACCGGCACCGCCATCATTACCTGAACCCGCTCCACCACCACCACCGCCCCAACATTCTACGGTAATAGAAGTAACTCCCGCAGGGCAAATCCATGTTCCGCTTGTGGTATATGTTTCTGTTGTAGGGTCATCTACTATCATCCGCACCTGGTCGGCATCGTATGTTTCTACATAGCTCAAAGCATCCGTTTCAAATTGTTCATCCAGCGTCTGAAACCATTCCGGGTCGGTAACTGCGGATTTGTATGTGAAGCTCCATGTGCCGGAAGACCAGTCGCTCCAGCTCGAACCAAAGTCCGCCGATGCGCGAGTGCGAACAAAGAATGAATCACAGCTTGAGGGAGAGAAAGCGGGGGCTAAACCGTCGCATGTCAGATTATATTCAGTTCCGGATGCGTATCCGTCAATAGTTAAAAAATCCTGCGTATAGGAAGTACCGAGAAAATCCAATTGCGTGTTTACTTCAATCTGAAACCCGTCAAAAGCTTCTGTATGTGTTGCCGATACTCCAAAAGTAGGAGTATCATCATGGATACGGGCGTTATTGAAGCAAAGTTGGTCGGTTTCTGTGGGATCGGTGTTATAAAGAGTTGGCGCATCGGGGGCTCCGGCTACAGCAGTAAAACAAATATCGTCAAGCCATAGATAATATTTATCGACTGAAATACAACGCCAGGCAACGTAAATACTCGAGCCGGCATAATTCATATCGTATTCGCCATACTCCGTCCATGCCGCCGGAATCGCGGCATCGGAATGTATCAAGTCGGGATAATTTGCCACTGTAGCCGGCGTTTGCGCGCCAGTTGTAACTCGAAGTTGATAAGATTCCAGATAGGAAGCGTTATATGATTTAAGCCAATACTTTATCCGCCCGTTATTCGCGCCCATGATAATTTGAGGGCTAATAATCCAGTCGTCATTTCCCGCAGAATTATATTCGATACCGGCATGGTTGCTGCCAGAATGAGGTTCTGCGGTATACACGCCCCAGAACTTCGTATCGCCGTCCATATCTACGGCAAGCCAGCCCGGTAATGCGCCTTCGAATCCCTCGTTTATAAGATCGCAGTCAATCATCGGTTCTCTGGTTCGAGCAAATCGTTCATCGGTATCCGGCGCAAAGGCTTCTATCGGTAGTCTGACCGTTTCTCCCGGTTCAACTTCCGAAAGGTCAATGACACCGCTTTCATCGGGATAAATCGTTCGGAGTATTGGAACGGGTTTGCGCGCGGAAATTGCATCTGCTTTCTCGCTCTCATCCGTATCTACTGCCGCAGTTTCTTTTTCCGCCTTTCGTGTTATCTCGACAGGCATCGGCTTTAGTGTTGTCGGTGGCTCGGTTAATTCACTCCTCACCGGCGGCACTTCTTCCACGTCGGCCTTCGACGTTGCGTCTGATGGTGCGGTTGCCTGCGCAAGTAAGATAAACTCGCTTTCGCTGGACGAACCCGGTAAATCGGTGGCCTGTGAGTCTGTCACGGCAAGGAGCATTATCGCCGCCGACGCTATAAATCCCAGAGCGTAACAAATCCCGGTGGTTTTCTTTAAGAATCTATTATTCGTATTTATCATTCTTATTCGCCCCCGTTACATATTATTTAACAGACCGGGTTTAAGCCTCGTTTGCGAAAGTGAATTCGCTATTTCAAATAGACCTGACGAATTCCTTTTTTTTTCTATATCTACCATTTCGTCCAGTTTATTTCTATTTTACCGACCTCCGCTAAACAACTGTTTAAGGCTTTCCGCTTAGTGATAGCATATCCTAATCTCGCCAATATCAGAATATTGCGGATTGCCTTTGCCACTTAGCGTGAATTTCATTATAAGCGTTGCGCCCGCAGATAACGGATTATCGAACGCTGTAATCTGTTCGGCATACCACACCTCACCAGTCGATGTAAGATCGCTTATTGACTTAATTGCCGTAGCGCCGGTTGTGAAAGTTAAATCAACCTTATTATTTCCAACGGTATTATCTTTTGTGCGTAAATAGACAGTTATCGAATCGAGTGTAAACGTCCCGATAGGAGCCGTCCACATAACAACGACATCATAGCTTTGAATCGTTGTTCCTTGTGCTCCCTGGCATCGATAATAATTATGATAGCTAACGCCATCGTAGCCAGACGTGATATATACTTTCTGCCCCGCTCCCCCATCGTCGAGTACAGCGCCGGGATATTCGGGATGGAGGACGGCGGTTTGCGCACCGGCACCGCCGCCGGTCTGGTCGTCCTCCCAGGATAGGACGCCGGCCGAAGTGCATTGTAAAATTTTATCGCTTCCGGGTAATGCGGCCGGTAGCGTGTATTCAGTATTTCCAGTTAATGCCGATGCGTCGAATGAAGCGTAATTAGTGCCGTTCGATATTGCCAATTTTCCGTTGAAGTAACCGGCATAGCCCCCGCCGGTATTTGAACCGAAAACACCTGCGCCAGTAGCAGATGCCGCTCTTCCCCAGAGACCGTATGTCAATCCTGACGCGGCTTGATTATCTGCGAGAACTGCTGCAGCGGAATCACTCGTGCTGACATTCCTTGCCCAAACACCAAATGTCTTTCCTGTTGTAACATACGCTGCATCGGCAAGAACTGCGGCTGAGTATGGTGAAAGCGCAACGACGCCATTACTCAGAAGCGGAGCCGCAAGAGCCCAGCATGTATCGGTTGGAGTTGAACCTCCTGTCCACTGGAATCTGGCAAGAACTCCGACACCGCAATTGGCCCCCGATGACGCCCAGTTGCCGAAAACACCGGCAATAGGACTTCCTTCGCCAAGAACTCCATACGAACCGCCGGTGCCATAGACACCATCCACAGTGCCCGAGCCATAAACTCCGACGCCGCTTGCATGCGTTGACCTTCCATATACGCCGTATTGATTCGTTCCATCATAAGCAAAGCCGTAGGATTGTCCGGTATCATATACGCGAGCGCTTGTGTTGTTATCCGCTTCGATATAGGTGGTCTGGTCTGTCCACAAGTTAGAAGCGCCGGTGGCATCCGTTACCAAAACTACGTTCCCGCTAGCATCGACCGATAGGACTTTCGTTCCAGCTCCTCCCGCCGCGGAAGCGCTTGTCAACTGCGTGAATTGGAGTCCACTCACATCGGCGGTTCCACTATTGACTTCCAATCTGGCATCGGGCGTAGTCGTCCCGATACCGATGTTGCCATCGCTACGAACATATAACTTGCTTGATGAGCCCGAATACGCATTTAAGATATAACTACCAGAAGCGATGTTAACAGTGCTTATCAGAAGACCATTCTCGCCCGATGCGTCCGTTTTGTTCCAAATTCTCGCGACTCTTTCAGCAGTAGCGCCATTATCTTGCACATCGAGCTTATGACCCGGCGTTGTCGTTCCAATACCGACGTCACCGCTGGATTCTTCGAGAAAGAGCATTTCGCTGCCGGCGTCGTTGTAGAACTGGATATCGCCATATCCAGCGGTCATCTGGACTGTGTTATCACCTGATTGATAGACTTCTTCGAGCGTCTGATCGTCGGTGCTCGCTCCGGCCGCCTGCCAGGTTCCGATACCGGAGGCGTCGCATGTCAGGACATATCCGTCGCTTTCGGACCCATCCGCCATTGTAAAACCGCCCGTAGTCAACATACCGGTAATACCCGCCGAGGCTCCGACTTCGAAATCGTTGCTAATCCTACCGGTTCCATTAACATCTAGTGTTCGGGCGGGGGATGTCGTTCCGATACCGACATAACCGTTAGTCCAATCCCATGTTGTCAAGTCGTCCCACGCCCCGTTGTTGCGGTAGAGAATCAGGTCGTATCCGCTACCGGAGCCACGAGCAGAAAGTGAATAACGGTCAGCCTGGGCATCCGTGCCTAAGAAGAGGTCATTTGCGCCGTCGCCCTGTGTGTATAGATATAGCCTGGCACGGTTGGCATCGGTGCTCTGGACATTTACGGTTGCGCCCGATGCACGGACATCCATCAGAAAAGCGGGATTATTATTACCGACGCCAACATAACCCGTATGATAGATATTCCCTGTAAGACCGCTACCGCTCGAATATGCCCAGTCGTTATCTGAACCGGCACCGCCACCAATCTCCTGCCACGATGCGCCGTTATATATCCATAGTGAATTGTCGTCGTTATCCCAAAAAGTCGCGCCTTCGACAGTGGAAAGCCCCAGATCGCTAGCAAAGTCCGGTATTTTCACCGGTGCTCCAACGAAATACCCCGAGTAATCAACTTCGCTTCCGGGCGTAACTTCGGCGTAAAGGGCATAGTTATTGGCGTTTCCAGAAACCTTAGCATATACGCCGTAGTTATTAAAACCATCGTTGTATGCTTCACCATAAATGCCGTAGTTATTCGTGCCAAAACCGGCGTAACCGTAAATGCCGTAATTGTTTGTGCCGGAGAGAGTGCCGTTTGCCGTGCCGTAAACACCGTATCTATCGGATGGGGAATCGAGATTGCCCAAAACCTCGAAATGCCCGGCGTATATCGGCAAACCACCATCCGTATTGCGCACTGTAGCTTTAACGCCGTATATCGTCGAGGTTGCCGCGACGGTATTATCTACGTCGAGACCTGCGGCGCCATCGTTGCTTCCGTTAATATCGACCGCTCCGGCATCGGCGGTAATAGTGCGCCCTACACCTGCACCGCCCTGATCGTATGCGCCGTCGAGTGTGTTACCGCCTCCACCCGCCTGCGCCTGCCAGTTGTAATTTGTCCCGTCGAACGCGAGGACATCGCCAGCCACTAAAGGTGCGTCGCCGTCGCTATCGAGGATGTCGTTAACGTGATCGAGATCGAGGTTACCGTATATACCGACATCGCCATCGAGATAAGCCGCCCAGTTACCAGAGGAAGGATAGTGATCGGGATTATTCGTGCATGCGAATAAGGCAACATTTACTGTGGCATCGTTGAGAACGGTGGCCCAGACGCCTGTATTTTCCGTGCCGATGTTGCTTGCGCGGGCATATAGGCCTATCTTATGGCTATTCTCGCCTTGTGAATATGCCCTGACACCGTATTTACTCTGCGTGCCGGCACCGTCGTCGTAATCGTTGTCATTCTGGTAATACGCAGCGAAACAGACACCCGCGTATGTATCGTCCGCAAAATACCCGGCGACTGCATACTGGTTCCCGCCGAGATAACCGTAGTTGCCAAGCTCGCTTCTTCCGTAGGCACCATAGCTAGCGCCACCGAGGTAGCCATATGCTCCGTCTTCATATGCACCATACGCGCCATAAGTTCCGCCCAAATAGCCGTAACGACCGGCTTCTTTGTAACCATAAACGGCGTAAGTAGAACCGCCAAGATAACCGTAAACCGCGGAAACTCCCTCGTCGTAATAAGCGCGAACTGCCGTCGTGGCCGCACCGTTAACGTGGAGTTTATATGACGGCGTGGCGTCGCCGATTCCGACATATCCGCTTGCCTCGTCGAGGAAGAGGATCTCATCGGGAGTAACTTCGTCGTTGTAAAATCTAATACTGGCTCCCGTTGCAGCCGTCATGAGAACTTGGTTGCCGTTCTCGTCGTAAACTTCCTGAAGAGTCTGGTCGTCGGTGCTCGCCCCGGCCGCCTGCCAGGTTCCAATACCGGAGCCGTCGCATGTTAGGACATATCCGTCGCTTTCGGACCCATCCGCCATCGTGAAACCGCCCGTAGTCAGCATACCAGTAATACCGGCCGAAGCCCCGACCTCGAAATCGCTGCTAATCCTGCCGGTTCCGACGACATCCAGCGTCCGAGCCGGAGTCGTCGTCCCAAAACCGACGTTGCCGTCGGCCCTAACGTATAAGCGGCTGGTTGCTCCGGCATTAGACGATGCCTGAAAGATATATGCGTCGTCGGCGTCGCGTGCGACGCTTACGAAAAGCCCGTGCTCGGATGCCGCGTCGGTTGCGTTTCTAATCCTCATCACGCGGTCAGCAGCGGCTGTATTGTCGTATATGTCGAATAATTCTCCCGGCGTTATTGTTCCGATACCGACACGACCGTTCGATTCGTCGAGGAAAAGCATTTCGTTTCCGTCGTCGTTGAAAAACTGGACATCGCCGCCGGTTGCCGCCGTCAGAAGAACGGTATTATCGTTCTCGTCGTAAACTTCCTGCAGCGTTTGGTCGTCGGTAATATCGCTCGTTAAAGCCACCGTGCCGCTTGCGTCAGGGAGCGTCCATGTCCGGTCGGCGGTCAGAACCGCGGATTCGAGTTTGCCGTCGTTGCCGCCGTTGTTGAAAATATAGTTGCCCATAGCGGAAACATCGCCGTCGGAATCGACGAAGAATTTAATTCCCGCCGGTGCGGTCGCGGATGAAACGACAAGGACTTCGTTATCGCTCAACGCGGAAGTGTGATACGCGTAAATCGGAAAATCCGTGCCGTTAGAAACACCGGCCAAACCGGCCTTCACATCGGGAATAGACACACTCGTTGCGCCGCTGAGTCCAACAACACCTATTCGAGCAACGCTACCGCCTGAATTCTCGGCGTCTCCTACAACTCCGTAAACTTTATAATCTCCATCGACTTTTCCATAAACACCATAGTTTATTTCATCATCGAGGGCATTATCTGCAAAACCATACACGCCATAGCTTGTCACGGCGGTTCCAATACCGGGATTCGGGTTAGCGTAGCCATATACGCCGTAAGATACATTGCCTGTTCCAGTCGAGGCATTCTCGCCGTAAACGCCGTATCTGCCGCTGCCCGAACCTGTATATTTTCCTAATACGCCAGCGCCAATAGTCGAACCGTCATAATAGCCAAGGTAGCCATACAAGACGGATCCCATACTTCCCATAACGCCCACGGATGCGCCTGTCGCGGCGGTATTAATGCCTTTGAGAGCCGTGCGTCCGGCGGCGCCAATAGAGACTTTTACACTATCTCCCGCATTTAATGGAGTGAGTTCTTCGTTGCTTCGTTGCCAGTAACCGCCACCACCGGTAGCATCGTCCGCGGGCGTCCACGTCGAGCCGTCCCATTTGAGAACCTGCCCGCTCGAAGCGCCCTGTTGCGCGATGTCCAGCTCGCTGCCGACAGTCCCGTCGCCCGTCAAACGCGCCGTGACCTCCGCCGCCTGAGTGCCCCAGTCGTCGCCAACGATATCGCTGGTTAGCGCTACAGTGCCGCTTGCATCCGGGAAAGCGATTGTCCTCGCGGCGGTTGGATCGATAAAAGTTAGATTCGTTTCGAAAAGGTCGTCCGTAGGGCCCTCGGCAAATATCGTTCCTCTGATATAAACATCGCCGCTTAAATCGACATTGAATGTCTTTTCGCCCCCACCTATCGGTGAATTAGCGTAAACCGAAATCTGTCCCTCATCGATTTGAAGATTGCCGTTTCTCATCCAGATATGGCCCATACTTGTTCCCGGAGCGCCTTCCACGCCGGTTACGATAGCGTTACCGCTGGCCGTGTTAACAGCATAGATAGCCGATGTTGCGCCGGCTTCTGAGGTCGCGTTGACCTGACCGCTGCTTACGGTGAGGTTGCCCGTTTCCATCCAGACATTGCCGCTGTTCGCGCCGCCGCCGGTTTTGATAGCGTTGCCCGCCGCGCTGTTACCAAAATATGCTGCTTCGTTAGCAGCGACGTCCGACATAACTACAAGCGGCGTAACGGCTTCCGCCCCGCTGTTCGAAATATCCACGCTGCCATCGGCGACCGTAGCCTCGATAGTGTTGCCGCCCTCGTAGGCCTCCTGAAGATTGCTAACTCCGGCTGATGCAGGAGGAGTTACAATCTCGATATTATCTACATAGAAACCTGTCGAAGCGACAGCGTCGCCGTCATCGTAATGAATAAAGCGAAGACGAGTTGCGCTAACCGGTAATGTTACCGATGCAAATCCGTTTCCAGTCCCGTCGAACGGACCCCAGATCGTATTCCATGCAGAAGAATAATATGCTTGAACGTAATTAAGATCGCCCGACTCCGTATCATAATAATACGAAAATCTCAGGTCTTTTGCCTCTCTAAGCGCGAAAACCGGCGAAGTTACGGCGACAACCTGCGCCAATCCCGATGAACCGTCGTTCCAAATTCGAGCACAAGAACCCCAAACGGCATTATTCGAAGTTAATTCAGTAGTGTCGCCGGTTACTTCATCGTGCGCCCAGGTTCCCCAGCCATTTTCCCAATCCTCGCCGGGGAAAGGATCGTTGATACCTCCGCCGCCCTCTACCGTCGATGATGCAAGCCATCTCCAACCACTGGGGAATAATACCCTAATACCACCCACACCGTTTCTCCAATACAACGAGCCCTGATCGTAGCCGCCGCTTGGATCTTGTGCGGCGGTCGGCAACCTTAAAGCGGGGACATTGTCGGCGGAGTTCTTCGCGGAACCACAATAAACCGAATAATTGACCATATCCCCCGTGCCAAGGTCTTCACCTCGCGCATTACCGAAGACTCCGATACTAATTCCATCCTCATCAGCATTTCTTGCTACGCCATACACGCCCGCTTCCCATGCGCCGGCTGGTCCAGCCCATTCCCAGTTACTTGCCGACCGGGATGCCGGTGCGCGATAGCCCAATGCGCCCAGTGCGGTGAAATCGGTGGCAACGGCGGGATCGCCCGTATAAATCAATCGTGTTCCGATGATCGAAACATTCGGTGCCGTCGCTCCTGTTTCCGTTCCGCCGTAAATAGCGGCATGATACTGTTTATTTGCGTCGGTTCCCGGTTCGAGTGAAATCATGCCTGCCTTGACTCCCGATGGAAGCCAATCTGCGCCTAATGTGCTATTTGAAGAATTTCTACGATAGAATAATCCATACTGAGCATCGGATTCATAAATACGGCACATCGTATCGCCGCCGCTAACAACGAACTCCGGGTAGATGAAAGTATCCGGTTCATCGGTTTGAGATTGTATCCACCAATATGCGCCATCGGGTGCGCTGGGAATATATCCGGCGACTGTAACGGCTTGCCAGACCGATCCGTCGTAAAACTTTAGTGTCTCCGCCTCGGCCGCAACATCTTTGACATATAGATCGCCGGAAACGCCGGAAGGTTCAACTGATTGCGGGGTTAAACCAAGTTTTCTATTAATTTGCGCATCGCCGTCGTTATTCACGACGAACATATCCGCGCCTGCGGTCTCTAACTCTATGAGATTCGGCGCGTTAGCTCCATCCTCATCGAGGTGAATAAGCGACGTCGTCGCGTCCCCGGAACTCTGTGCTGCCGCCGGGTGGAACACAACGTAATCCCCGCCGATAAGCGCCCCAACCTCCTGCAACGCGGCCTCGACATTGTCTGGATCGTAGTAACCGCCAGCATCCTCGATTGGAACGTCCTCTGCGGAGACTGGCCCCACACCTACGCCCCAGTCGATTTTGGCATCGTTGACCGCGTCGTCGGCGACATTGAGCGCGTTGAAAGCCGATGTCAGGCGCTCGCGGGGCGTTAAATCGGTAACACCGACGGTCACCTGCAGCCACAGTTCGGAGTAGTCGTCCCACACCACGCCGACCGGTTCAAGCGTGATGCTGAAAATACCGTGAACAGGATCGATCCCGGCGATTGCCCCGCTGTTCCAGACCTCCGTCCCGCCGGTCAAGGCGGTGTGGATGCTGAAAGTCATCTCCACGGGGTCTTCCTGCGGAACACCGCTGGCGTCGGTTAGCTTGCCCTGATATGTGAATATCTGCCCGAAATCCCCGAGAAGCAAAGCGGGAACAAGGACAATGAAAAACAACGCCCGGAAAATTCTTGAATTTTTCATAATGGCCTACCTTGTATCGTCTGGAAACGATGTTTTATGCGAACGCAATCCCAAATAGGAACTGCATCGTTAATATGATATTTCTTTTCGAGTATAAATTCCACTTTTTTCGCTTTTATATAGGGTTTATCAATAACCTATATTATTTAATAGCGGCATACATACCACAACTCTATTCTATTACTGGACAACGCATTAGGCTTTTCTTCTATTTTTGGATGGGTAATATTCCCCGCAATAATCATCTAAACAGCCCATAACCAAAAAGGGCGACCCACCCGGATCGCTCCTCTTCAATTCTCCACTCTCTTCTCCTCCATTCTACATTCTTAATTCTTAATTATTAATTCTCTTCCGCCGCCCTCTTCCATTATTCATTCTTAATTCTACATTCTGCATTCTACATTCTTCATTCTCTTCCGCCGCCCTCTTCCATTATTCATTCTTAATTCTACATTCTTCATTCTACATTCTGCATTCTACATTCTTCATTCTCTTCCGCCGCCCTACAATAACATTCCCCTCTTTCCCAAAGAGGGGTGGCGCGCAGCGCCGGGGTGTTTCTTCAATTCTCAACTCTCAATTCTCAACTCTCCGCCAACCTCGCCGCCTACTTTACCATAACTATTACCATCGACGGCAAACCATGCGCCAACTCTGCGTTCACCGGCGTGAAACGATACTCATACTTGCCCGCGGGGACATTCAGCTCGCGATGCGCAACCGGCAGGCCCTCATCGAAAAGAATATGCTGAATTAAAACCTCCCACGGCCCATTCGGGGCTTCGCGCCCTTCCCAGAAACCATCGACCATGTCCTCGATAAGCTTCACGCGCAACTCGACCATGCCATCGCCTAAATCCTCGCCCTCGATCTCCGCCGGCCCGGGCCACGGAATTAGCGGCACAACCGGTTCGCTAGGTTGAGTATTATACGGGTCGAAGCCGTATTCGATAAGGCGCGTGTCCTCGCGGCCTTCGGGGAGCATCTTCCAGAGCCACTTGCGGATGGGCGAAAGGACTTCGATAAACTGTTCGAGAGCGATGTTCCTGTCCTGAATCGCTGTGCGGCGGTTCTCAAAAAGATTGGGAAGCGCATCGAGAGTTTCGATAAAGCCGTTCGTTGCGGCGGTTATAGGGTCGGTGAACGACGCCGGAAGCGGATAGGTAGCATTATCGTGCGCCGCAAGAGCGACGAGAACCGATTGCAGGTAATCCCGCGCGTGCTGGTCGTCCTGAGGATATTCTTTATCGAGAAGAAGGTCGCGGCAGAGTATCTTGGCTTTGTCGGGGAATGCGTTTTCGATATATACGGCGAGTTTTTCGAGCGCCTCTTCGGCGTCGGCGTCGAAAATGTCTTTTTCCTCTACCTTGTCGGCGTATGCGGGCACTATCGTATTTGCTATTATCGATTTATTCTGAAGGTCGGCGAGCCGGTCGTCGAGGCGGGTGCGGATAAAGGGGACGAGCGCCCAGATTTCCGGGACAGCGAGGGCGGCGTTGTCGGCGTCCTGAATATTGACGCCCTGAAAGATATACTCCTGAACGGATTTATTTGGGTTACTCGGCATGATGTTCTCCTTCTTCCCTTTCGGGATGTTAGTTTTGCGTTACATAACAGCTACAAACAATAACGAATTTAAGGGCGATTTCGTCAACCCCTTTTTTCCCTTCCCCCAAACTTTTTTTCGTTCCGATTCACTGCTCCGCGATCATTCTCGACGCAGAGCGTCTATTCAAGACCTCCTACGCGGAGCGGAGGAGCGAGATTAAAACGGCGATTTTTTTCGCCGTTCCGCGAAGGGCCCCCTCGCGGGATGGGGGGATATGTGAACCCGATAACGGGATAACATGAATTAAATCTATTTTAAAAGAACGAACGACGCCGGTGCGCCGGGTTTAATAATTATTTCGGTAACACAAATGTGCTATCTTTATAGACCAATAAGAGTTCATCTATATTTTTTCCGTTGTTCTCTACCATCTGTAATTCGGATTTTGTTTTTATAATATTAACTTCAGATGGAGAGACATAAAAAATATCCCCGAAATCATTTCTTGTAGAATCATAATCGATTCTATAATATGCAAAAACGCTATCGCTAAGTCTTTCGTTTTCAAGATACCAATAATAATTACATTGCACAAACAAATAAAAATCGAATTCAGGGATTCTGAAAATTTTATTATCTATATTTTTATAAACTGGCATTTCGACGAAATTAATTGAAGGAATCATATAATAATCATGGATTTCTTTTTCAATTTTAGGATTAAAATATGCAATAATCGTTAAAGTCCTTACATCATCGCCACAAGGCAGGCCTAAGGCATATGTTTTAAAAGATAGGTTATAATAGGCCTTTGTTCCTGAACCATGATATTCTAAAGGTATATGTAGCTCTTTAAATGAGCTATCATCAGAAAAACGAATAAAACTATCTATTTCATTAGGACTAAACTCAAGTCTTGGTTTTATTGATTCTTTAAACTCAGCTTCTTTAAGTAAATATCCTTCTTTACCTAAAAGAAATTGCTCCCATGCTATTTCGTTACTTCTTCTTGTTAATGATAATGAAACATCTGTTTTCTCTAAACCATCTGTAGCTATTTTTATTGATTTATCGGTTTGCTCTATTTGCCTTTCGCTGTATTCTAATGAAGCATCGGTCTTTTTCAAGGCTTCTCTAGTAAGCTCAATACTCTCTTTCGTATAGCCTAAAGATTCATTTGTTTGGGTAGTATTGCAAACCATAACGACAAAAACTGCAACTGCTATTATGACTCCTAAAACTTCAATAATTGGTCTTATTCCTTCGAAGAATTTAATTACTATACACTTCTCCGACGGTTGAGGTTCATTCTCAACGTTATTTTCTTTTTCCTTAGCCATTTATTTCTTGCCCTTCCTCCTGTTGCAGTCTTTGCAGAGGAGTTGGCAGTTGGCTTCGTCGGTTTTTGGTCGGCGGTTTTTTGTTTTATTCCTCATCTAAATCCAATCCGAAATATAACCTTAACCAGGGTTCTAAATCTTCGATCTCAATAGCCTTACCAGTTGAAAGAAGATAAGTTTTAAAGTCGTTTGTAAATCCTTCACCGGCGAAAACGACCACTCCACGAATAGGCCAGGTATCAATGTCTTTAATTGTAGCGACAATCTTCTCCTGCGCTGTCCCAGCAACGCCCTGATATTTACATTCAATACCGAGCATTTTCCTCGTTCCTTCTTGAACTGCTATTACGTCAATATGACGGCCTGAGCCCCATATGCGACGCCCAAGTTTAAATTCATCATCTGCTTTTAAACCAAGGGAACGAACAAGAACAAGAACTTCTTTTTTCAGTGCGTGTCCTGAATCAACTGCCTTTTTACCACCTGCCATATCAACCTCCGTAGTAATTTGTAATAATCAATTCATTAATGGAGCCGCGTTTTTCACCTTTGCAGTTTATCATACGCGACGCTTTAACTCTTCCTATTTTGTATTTAGAATACAATTCCTCAAAAAAATTGTCTTTTGGGTTTTCATTTTTCGGGTCTGAGTTGCTAAGGATTTGGAAAGCACCCTTTTTATCCATCTTCCTGTAGAATTCTGCTAATCTCCGTTGGTCAACGTCAGTAAAATCATCTTTAGAATACTTGTTAAAGCTTGCGGTTTTTGATATAGGCCTATAAGGCGGGTCATAATAAACCAAAGTATTTTTAGTTATTAACTTCTCCGCTTTTTCAAAATCGCCATGGAGTATATTTGCCTTTTGCAAAGCTTCGCTTGCAGATAATAGTTTTACTTCATTAACAATATTGGGTGTTTTGTAACGTCCAATTGGCACATTGAATTCTCCACTATTATTTAACCTAAAAAGTCCGTTAAAACACGTCTTATTCAAAAAAACTAGATAGGCCGCCCGAAGTATCCAGTCAAGATTGAATTTTTCATAATCGAAACTTCTCATTTGCTTGTTATAACTGGCTCTTACTGAATAATATATCTCTTTTCTTTTTTCTGTGTCTGCGGGTAAATAATCGTTTTCCAGTTCTTTCAAAGAAGCTATCAATCGCATAGGTTCATACTTAACAACGTGGTATCCGACAACTAATTCCCGGTTAATGTCTAGAAGCGTTGCTTCAACGATTTCGAAATTACTTGCCAAGTGGAAGTATATTGCGCCACCGCCGATAAAAGGCTCAATATAGTTTTTAATTAATCCTGTTCTTTTAACTTCTTCCGGCAGTCTTTTTGCAATTTCTGGAATTAACTGACTTTTTCCGCCAGCCCACTTAAGAAATGGTTTTGGATAGTCGAATAAAGTCATTCTATCTCCTCGTATCTTCTATATTCGTATTCAGTAATTTTATGGATTCTCTTTCGGTGGATTAAAGCGCTTCCAACAACATAGTTCAGAGTTGTTACATGCTTTCCCTCAAAGTAGCTTATGGCATCGCAATAAACGATGTAGCACATTCTTCTACCCAATAAATTTTTTTCGATTGGGTAATTAATGTCTTCTTGTATCGCTATCCATTTTATCATATAAGCCAATTCATCTATTTCTAAATCCCATTGATTTGGCGTTGCGTCGAACGGATTTCTTTTACTTCGTTCGTAAATGGCTGATACTTCATTTAACAACTGCTCGGACGCACATTCTCTTTTCCAGTTTAGGCTCCTTTTAAATGACGTAATATTTTCATCATCGCTTTGAACGAAAATGAAAGATAAGAAATCGCGAAAAACGTCTATGTCTATCCCGCGCTGGCATTTATTAATTATATCTACGATAATGTTTAAGTGACTGAAGGTCCTTGTCACTTCCCCTCTTCTTAAATCCACGCGGAAATCTATTTGCCCGGGTTTTTCACGTGCCCTATACCCCGGATAAGTTATATGAATCGAAGAATTGTGCTCGTTGTCTAGTAGAGCAACCATGTCAGACCTACTTTTTTTAAAAGACTTGTCTGCGAGTTCTTTAAAACCAGCTTCATTAAAAAGCCAGTTGGCCGTTTCTCTTGTTTGTTCAAAGTCCATAATTTATCATTTCCTATTCGAAAGCTTTTTTTACTTCGCTAATTAAAGTATCACAACATCCCTCAACCTTAAGGTCAATATCCTCTAAAGATTTCGCCACACAAATTATCTTTGGTTTTTCTCCGTGAATAGGACACCTGATATTTTCTACTTTATCTCTAATTGTAGCTATAATCTTTTTTAATATTTCTCTATTTATTTCATTTTCTATTTCCTCAGGTTTTATCGTCCTTCCATTCATCTTCAGTTTAATATCTACCATTCTTTTCTCCTTTTCATTTCCCCAGCTCCGGTTTTTGGTCGGAGGCGTTTTTGAGTTGAGAGTTGAGGGTGTAGAGTTGAGAGTTGCCGTCGGAAAAATTCCCGGCGGGTTTGGATTGGGGTGTTATGTCTCTTATCATCTACCATCGTAGGATAATTTAATGCGCGGGTTCGCGGGGCGCAAGGAAAAAATTGAGAGTTGCCCTTCGGCAGGCTCAGGGACCGGTATTTGACAAAGAGAGAGTGGGGAGTGGGCCGGAATGACATTAAAAAGAACCTGTGGGTTAAAATCCCCAATTCCTCGTAAGTCGTTGTGGTTCTAAGGCTCCTAAATATGGTTTATGCCTTCCTAAACATGAAGTAAGCTTCCCTAAACATGAAGTAAGCCTTCCTAAACATGGAGCGCCGCCCCCTAAAGATGAAGTGCTCCGTCCTAAACATGAAGTAAGCTCCCCTAAAGATGAAGTAAGCTCCCCTAAAGATGATTCTAGGTTGGCTAAACATGGTTCGCGCCTTGCTAAACATGAAGTATGCTCCGCTAAACATGGAGCGCCGCCCCCTAAAGATGAAGTGCCCCGTCCTAAACATGAAGTAAGCTCCCCTAAAGATGATTCGAGGTTGGCTAAACATGGTTCGCGCCTTGCTAAACATGAAGTATGCTCCGCTAAACATGGTTTGCGGCTTCCTAAACATGAAGTGCGGCCTCCTAAAGATGGTTCGTGGATTTTACGAGGTGGTTTTTTAAGCGATATGAGACTACTCTATCCCGTAATCGAGCTTCTGGATTTCGGATTCCAGTGGAATTCGGCGAGGTGAAGCAAATAAAAAAGCCGGCGGTTTCGCCGACTTCGATTTTTTTTGCCGAAGGGGGGATTTGAACCCCTCAATTCACGACAGATATAATAATACCGCTCTGAAGTCCTTAATACAAGCCTTTCAAAGCGACATCCATCTCGGACAAATCGGGACATAACTGGAAAAAACGGCCATATTTTCGGAAATCGTTGTGACGTTTTGGTGACAGTTTGAAAGTCAACTATTTCATCGGCAGTTTCAACTTTCGGACATAATCCGAACAAGTTTCGATTTTCCCTCCAACGCTCACATATCCTATCATCTTTAGATTTACCTTCTCGCCTTCCTCTCTCTCAATACCGATGTAAAAACCTTGCTATTGCTTGAGAGCTATGTTTGAAGCGTTCCTGGATGAGCTCAATAGGCGTTCCGAACTCCTTCCTCTGGATATATCCCCAAGTCTTACGCAGCGTGTGGCTTCCGTAATGGCCTTTCAGGTTGATTGCCGAGGTCCATTGCTGAACAAGACGATTTAGGTTTCTCACCGTCAGTCCGAGTCCCTTCTGAGATAAGAATAAGGGATCATTATAACCAATCTGCGTTCGATGTTTATTCAGATAGGAGTCAATTGCGGTTCGAGTGGCAGCATTTATGGTGATATTGTTATGTTTTCCAGTTTTCGGGAGCGTTCCAATAAGTGGGTTTTGAATAATACCTAATGAGTTGTTTACAAACGACTTGTAGGGAATTATCTTCAGGGCATGAGAAGAACGAAAAAACGATATCCCTTATTTGACAACCTCCGCACAAAGCCAATGGGTTTGTCAAGTCTTTTATCAAGACATAAAGGGGCGCGTTCCCAAAATAACTCAGAGCTATTTCTGTAACGAGTGCGGTAAATACTTCTGCTTTAAGACGCCAGGAAAAAGAAAACGGGCTAGCAACGATCTCATAGCTACTGCCGTAAGTGATTATGTTACAACGATATGCTCCCTTACCGAGGTCGGCAAGAGGTTCGGTGTTCAGGCCTCAATCGTTCATCGATGGCTCATTGAAAAAGCGGACAATCCCAAATCTTTCGGGAAGGCGTCGACAAAAGGATTTATTGGCTATCTTTGTTTCGCTGGAAAGGTGCTCAAAATGGGCGGAGAAAAGCGAACATTGCTTGGACAAGCGATGCAATAACACGCAAACTCATATGTTACCTATATTCAAGGCGCGAGGAAAGCCGGGCAACCAAGGAGTTTCTGAAGCTTATTTTTGAAATCCTCCCTGATGAAGTTCGTGGTATAACCATCGATTTTACGAGAGGAAAATGCTTCGTAAAACTTGTCAGGAAAACGATTCCCGACGCGCTTTATCAAGTCTGTAAAGTTCATTTTCTGCGCTATCTTAATTTTCAGCTTCCAAAAAAGCGAAAAAGTAAGCATTATTGGAGAAACGTGATCTTCAGGGCAACTGCGAAAGCTATTTTCAAAGCGCCCACCCGAGATAAGGCTGAGGCTTTGTTATCGAGGTTGCTTGCGCATAAATCGTTCTTTATGGCATCTCATCACAAAAGGTTTGTAAGGTCGCTTGATAAGAATATCAATCTTCTCCTCGCTTACAGAAGAATCCCGGATTTGCCATCCAATTCCAATAGAATAGAAGCTTGGAACAGGAGATTAGAACGCAAATTGAAAAATATGGACGGGATTCAAACGGACGAATCGTGTAAAGCGTTTCCTTAAACTCTGGTTCAATGCTCAATCAATGAAAGCAAGTAAGTAGATAACATGTCAATTATAACCAATAAATCGACTCATTTTAGATAAACAACACGTTTCGTAATATCCTTATCCCCGATTTTAGCGCGGACGAGATAAACGCCGGAGCCAACCGCCGCCTCCGGTTTCCAAATTTGATCTCCACCGCCGAACTCGGCGACACGCCTGCCGTTAATATCGAATATCTCGACAATTGCATTATCCGGCGCGGAGATATGGCAGGCGGAATTGAAGGGATTAGGATGAGTAGTGATATAGATATTTTCAGGAATAAATCTTCCAGAATGAATCCCAGATGCACTTGTATCTGTGGCAACAAGCTCTCCAAAATCGCCTGTGGTATCTTCCGCAATGAAAATGTAATTCAGTATTCCTGCGGAAAAAGTATCCGGGTATTTGGCCTCGAAAGTAAGTGGAGTAATGTGTTCAAGACATATGATAGGGAATTCCACGATAATAGGGGCTGTGCTGTCCTCAGGATATATTACATAGCTTGAATCATCAATGACCATCATAACCCAGAGGCTATCTACGGGAATATCGGAGTTTACTTCAGCGTAGAAATGAAATGTATCGGGAGTTCCTATTATTGTATCTACCTCAAAGACCAATATTTCGGGCGGCGTTGGTGCAACAATACTCCTCGAACCATCATCATCTAAAGAAAGATATCGAGACATCGCAAAATCACCGTCGGGTCTGCTTGAAAGTGGTTGTCTGCTGCCGAATGGAGACAGTCCATCATCGTCTAATAGTGGGTTTTGGTTAGGAATGAAAGGATGCCAAAACGAAAATCTCTCAGTCCTACGAGCAGCGAGATCAAATGCTTCTCCAAACGAATAACCCGTTTTAAGTTTATTGCCTATTGAAATCGCAAAACTTGGAAAATACGGAGAAACGAATTCCCTTTGATTAGCATCGACAGATGAGATATTAACACTCAAGGGCGTAGCTAAACTATCGATTAACGAGCCTGAATGGCAAGAATTAATTATTGTAAAGACTTCATCAGCCCAGGTGGTAGTCCTATAATCGGCTATTAATGATTCCAAATAAGATTCCGAGATTATATCTTCATCAAGGGCAAAGATATCACAATTTCCATGTGCCCGAATAAAAAGGAATAGTTTTGTGATGTCAGTACTGTGAGAAATTGCCCATTCAAAAGCTTGGTTGAAGTTAGCAGAATCACTCGGTAAATTGACATCATTCTCCAAATCACCGTCTAAATCCAATGATGAAAAGGTATTTAGCACGAATATTTCATCCTTTGAAAAACCTGAGTTAAGCAATGCTTCGTAGAATATCGGTAATTCTTTTATGCAAATTGAATAAGCTCTATCAGAATAAGGAACACCGTTTACGATAATAGCGAGATGCTCCACGCCCACAGGGTCAACATCCCATGGAACGAAATATACGTAGCCATATGCGGGACTGTCGTGATGGTCGTAAATCGTCGCTTGAATTGCCGCAGAATCTGACAGGCTTCCCCAATAGTTATGCGTAGCTGTTATATCGTTGCTCGAAGCATTTCTGATGTTATATTCTCCATTGTCACGAATAGTGTTTTGATAGGTGGGCGCACCGCCAAGAACAAGCGATGAATTAGCATCTATATTTATCCCATCCTGCACATTGCCAACAATAGTATTCCATTTCAACGTATCGGAAAGCGTGGTATAGTTTAGATAGATGCCATCGACAGAAGAGTTGCGGACAATTGAATGTGTTAGCGTTAGTGAATTTGATGCGTGGTCCATAGCAATATTGGCCTGTGGGTCAGGAACGCAAATATCAGGCATTGGTTGCCCTGCGTTCTCGATAATACAATGGGTCATCACTGAGTGCATAGATGCGGCACGATTATCAAATGCAATTCCTCTCCAGTTTCCTGAACCAGAAACTGAACTCGTAAAGATAATTTGCTCTTCACCTGTTCCATTGGCAATAAGCGCACCATTACCCCAGGAGACATCAGGACCGATAATTAATCCGCTACTATTTGAAAATTTTACAACTACTCCCGGTTCTATTATTAAAGTTGCGTCAT
>Ga0272441_10005987_pt1 | contig 20711 bp, 17 predicted proteins | sample SSMProp6N_FD_193582 | JGI IMG/M metagenome (GOLD analysis project Ga0272441, IMG submission 193582) | Marine sediment archaeal communities from Little Sippewissett salt marsh, Falmouth, MA, United States - SSM-Prop-6N | ecosystem: Environmental > Aquatic > Marine > Wetlands > Sediment ...
TTTCTTGGTCGACCTCATCATCAAACCGTTTCGAGCTTGCCAAGTGTTGACCAAAACCGTCGTTAGACAACAGCAACGCATCTTTTTTGATGTATGTGAACATGGTGTCAGGCCAATGAAGCATAGGCGCCTCAAGAAACGTTAACGTTCGTTCACCCAAACTCAAGGTGTCCCCAGTTTTCACAGTTTGAAACTTCCAGTCACCAAAATAGTGCTTTTCTAGACCAGCCTTACAGTTGGCTGTGCCCACTAGAGTCGCGTTTGGTGCAAGCTTCAGAATCTCTTTGATGGAGCCAGAATGGTCTGATTCAACATGATTCGCGATGATGTAGTCTATTTTGGAAGGGTCAATTACCTCTTTGATTCTTTCAATCATTTCCTCTGCGAAAGGGTGCTCAACAGTGTCAACCAGAGCAACCTTTTTGTCTACAATTAGGTACGCATTGTAGGTGGTTCCGCGCTGAGTCGAATACGAGTAGCCATGAAAGTGCCTTTTGTTCCAATCAACTACACCGACCCAGTAAATGTTTTCTAAAACTTTAACAGGAGGCAAACAATCTTCACCAACAAATAGTTGATTAACAAACCCTATTAACCTTGAGGTAGCGTAAAATTAATCCACCCAAATTTTGTTCATCGCAGGTTTTTTGTATCAGTATATTGGGTTTGGTTTTAACCCTCAACTGTTCATTATTTGATGGATAATCTTTTATGTATAATCGAACAAACCAGTGCATAAAACGGGGGATTATTGATAATGAAAAAAATTGTTACCACAACTTTTTGTACACTACTGCTTTGCAGTCTATTATTAACTATTGGAACCGTTATGGCAGCTGCACCAGGTTACATAACATATTCTCATCCTACTCAAGTGACTCCAACTCTTGATGGAAAGTGGACAACTGAGGATGAATGGACAGACGGAATTGAAACGTGGATAGGCACAGACATTGTCTTCAGAACCACATTAGACAATGATATGACCAGATGGATAGTCGAATTTTTAACTGACACAACTGACGACCCTGGTGATTATTGGCGATTTTGCGCAGACACTCACCAAGCAGGAGGTGCTGAGCCCACGTTCGGTGTAGGGCACTACATGATTGAGATTTCTGGACATGCCGAGCCAACAGGTTATATGGGAACTGTGGGAGGCGGCTGGACTGAAAGAACACTAACTTCAAACGACTTAGAGTGGGCAGATTCTTTGAGTGCTTCAGACGCTAGTAGCACACCGCACTGGATTTTGGAATTCCAGATTGATAGAGATGAAGGTGATTTCCGATTTTCGGATGATATGTTTAACGTTTTCATACAAGCCTATGACGAAAGCAATCCCGGATTTAATGCATGGCCACTCACTGACCCAGACGTACCAGACGACTGGGGAATCAAAGACCACGACCCAGAACCAATTCCAGAGGGCTTAACCTTCGCAGTCATGGCGCTACTAACAACCATTTCAATGCTAGTCAGCTACCGATACTTCGTAAAACGGAAAGAAACACAATAAACTGGGAAGCCCCGCGCATTCCCACAACCCTTTTTTCTAAGAGTTAATTTTATTGTAAAGTGTTATTGGTGTGTAAAATTAATTCATCCAGAATTAGACATACATGGATAATTTTTGACCAAAACAGGAAGTAAGCAATTCTTTGTCTTGCAGTGGAAACATTTATCTGATAAATAATAACACTGTTATAGTGAAGATTATTTGAGTGGTAAAAAGGGGGAAAAATTGTCAGAAGAAAATAGAAAAAAAGCAATTAAACTTGCAGTAAAATTGATTGAAAAAGAAACAGTATATTTTACTGGAAGAAGAAGAAATCTTGCTCGAAGGAAATATCAAGCACTTCTCAAATCTTGTGGAAGATATTGCCAAGTTGATGAACCAATTTATCTGAAACGGTCAGAATAACCAAAATAACATTTTGGGGTTCAAATTTTACCCATCTATCTTTTTTAACAGCTTTCCTTTGATTATTATCGAAAACAGCGTGATAGCCAAAACAAGTGGTAGAATTGCCATGAGGTAAACTCTGGGATTATGCCATATTCTTCAGTTTTTATTATCCAGAGATAAGCAGGACCAGTAGAAGTGTAAGTTCTCCAGCCAGCTAAGACGAATGTGCCATCCGATGTTTCAACCATTATATAGATGTATTGATCTCCAGTTTCTGCGAATGTTTGATTCCAAATTTCGTTTCCACTGGCCTCAGTTTTAATCATCCAAGAATCGAGATATGCTTCAGTACCAATTGCACCAGAAGCTAATCCCGCTAATTCGTATCCTCCATCAGAAGTCTCAACCAAGGAATTACCCGATTCTTTTCCATTTCCATATGTTTTGCTCCAAATCTCAGAAGATGCCCCAACAGAACCAACAAAAGTGAAACTAAGTAAAACAAGAAGAGCGAAAATCGAAAGAACACACTCTGTTTTTTGCTCCCCCAACTGAATTACCAAATTAATCTGACTTAAGTTAGCTAAAAAGATTTTTTTTGTCAAGAAACCTTGACCAATCACCGGTCAAGAAAATTTGACCAATTGCGCGCATGAATCTTGCCCTATTAACTTTACCAATTTCATGCTATGATCGACTTTTGCTTAAAGAACTGTCCTATAGGTTACATCAAGAGTTGATGTAACTTCAGTTTAAAATTGTTTGATGAAATATTTTTTATACTCAACACGCCGAATAGGGTTTAGGGGTGTGACAGCCAGCCATTTGGCTGAGTCACTAAAATGTTGGTGAAAAAATGGTATACTGTACAAAATGTGGCACAAAGAATGATGATGATGCAGAGGTTTGCGTTAAATGCAATGAGCCGTTGGTTGGTCGCTCACGCGTTAAACGTGAACGGCGACGTAAAGAAAGTGAATGCTTCGGGTTACCCCACAGTGGATCAATTGCAGGTTTGGTTTTCGGTCTCCTAATCATCCTGTGGGGCGTTACTTCTTTTCTCGACATAGAGTTTCCCTTATGGGCCTTCATAATAATCATCTTTGGAACACTGATGGTTGCTGGAGCACTATACAGCATTGTACGCAAACACTAGCCCCCGCTCCCCTTTTTTTATTCTCTGACTTTACAGTTAGTAACCTCACAGCTAGAACAGATTACTTCATGGTCCCACTGGGATAAGGTTATTCTGGTGTAAAGCCAAAAAAGCACTAAACTAACAATAAACAAATCAAAAACCAAACTACGAACCAATCCATCAATGCCAATCACAACCAGAAGAGCCCCAAGAACAAAAATTGTGTTCATTAACAAACGAACAAGGTTCCTTAATTTGAACTGGAACAAACCAAAAGCTATTCCTACAACACCCAACAGAATCAGCAAACTATTATCAGCAACCGTCCAGCCTCCAAAAAAGTATGCTACTGCGCCAGCACAAGCCAAAAGCCCACCAATTAACAGACCTGTACATGCTGCGCAAACGGTTCTGCCTTTTATCCGAAAGATGTGGGCATCATATTTTCCGCAAGTGGGGTGGTGTCCCTTAAGTGTGTTCGATTTTCTGTGTATGGCAGGTCTAGTTAAATCTGAGGTAACGGTTCTATCTTTCTTTTTGATATTGAGGATTCCCAAGCAGTTGTTGGGCAATAAAACGGCAGAAACGCCTAGGGCACAAATTATGTTGAAGATTGAACCAATCACCATTTTTCGCCACGGAACATCTCCAACAACTGTTGGAGGAAAAGCGGTCAAAAATACAACAAGTAACAAACCTAGAAAAGACAACAGCAGTTGATATTCTATGTCAAATTTGAGTGAACGTTGCTGTGACATAACTCTTCTACTCAGAACAATGTTTTAAGCTGGTTTACGATGCCTTGGCGAGCCATGGACCAGTAAACTTTTCTTTTCAATGCTTTCTTTGCGAAGAGCCCAGTGAATCTTCGGCGCCAAGAACCAAAGAAACTTCTGTAACAGTTATACAATTCTTCCTGCACTTCTCGTGTAGACAAACTTTCAGTGGGCATGATCGCATGAACCATGTCATAGTTTGCCCAGTTCCAGTCTTTTATCCACCCGTTCTTTTTAGCTTCTTCATAGACGGCAGTTCCAGGAAACGGTGTGAGTATCGCAAAGATTGCTAAGTCAGGGTCCAACTCGTTCACGAACTCTCTTAATGCAGCTATGGAATCGGATGTGTCTTTTCTTTGACCAATAATGAACATGCCCTGAGTGAAGATGTCATTCTCTTTCAGAAGTTTTACTGCTTTTCGCGCATCATCAGGGGTTGTCTGTTTTCTAAAGGAATTCAATGTTGATGAACTGTTGCTTTCTACGCCCAGAAGAACCCAGCGGAGTCCAGCCTTCCGCATCTTGGGCAGAATGTCTGGATTGTTCACCACATCGTCGCATCTAACTTGCATGAACCATAGCATATCATCTGAAAATCTTCGGTTTATGAGCTCCTCAGCCAAGTCGTTTGCCCGTTTGCCTAAACCGAAATTGTCGTCAGTGAGCCACAAGAATCTGCTTCCATAATTTTCGATGCAGAATTCGAACTCGTCTGCAATCCGTTTCGTAGACTTTTTTCTCCATTTGCTTCCCCAATGCCTCCATTGAGTGCAGAAGGTGCATTGATGGGGGCAGCCTCTTGAGCCTTCGATTAGGGCATATCTCGTATTTTTGCCAGCCATGGCAGTGAAGTGGTAGTTTTGGACCAGATTCTCCACAAACTTGTATCCTGGAAAAGGAAGGCTGTCAAGGTTTTCGATTAGAGGTCGCGGAGGATTGTGCACTGTTAGTCCATTTTTTCTGAAGGATATGCCTTTCACAGACGAAAATGTTTGCCCATAAGCAACTGCCTGCGCCAACTCAACAAGGGTGTCTTCTCCTTCTCCCCTCACAATCACGTTAATTTCAGGGTACGCCTTTAAGCTCTCCTCAGCTAATACTGTGAAGTGCTGTCCACCAGCAACTGTTATGACCTTAGGATTCACTTCCTTTGCGATTTCTAGAGTTCTAGCTGTTACATACGTGTTGCAGGTAGCGAGGGCGCTTGAAGCCACCATATCTGGATTAAAGGATTCAATACGTTTTTTTAGACCGTTCCAATCTAAGCCTTCGGCGTTGCAGTCTAAAACCTGAATGTCTACATTCTTGTTTTTATTTTCGAGATAGGCTGCGAGTTGAAGAACGCCGTAGGGCGGAGGAAGATATTCTCCCATCACAAACCAGTAATCCTTCGGAGGTTCCACAAAGAGAATCTTCACCGACAGGTCACCTTCACGACAACACAGTTTCGGCGTATACACTCATTACATTTTCGTTACCTTGAACGTTACAAAAAATCGTTACAACAAAACGAAAAAACTAGAAGAACAATAATGGATACTTTTTTCCGCTTTTATGGCGCTAATCAGGTTAGTGCTGGGTATTCAGCAGGTCAAGTTGTACGCTCATTGGATTGTGTGAAAGTTTTCGTCCGCAGGATGGGCATCTGCATTCATTTCTTGCTCTAACGTAATATGGTGAGACGACTTCGCGTCCAGTGAACAGGGTTTTGCCGCATCCTTGGCATGAAACAGATACTGCCATTTTAGGCAACCAGCACAAAGTTTGTTTCTAGAAGGTTCTGGATTTCTTGGTATCTTTCTTGTTCAGCAAGGATTTGGATGTATGTTAGCCGTTTCATTACTTGTTCTTTGTATGCAATTTTACTCATGGTGTTTCCTCCTATTGTCACTGCATTTTGCTGATTTATATAATAAGGCTGGCGCTGTAACAACATATAGAGTCTGGGAGAGAGTAGAGTGAAACTAAAAGTAATAGGTTCTAGAATTACAAAAATTTTGTAAGCTCCAATAACCTGCGGAAACATCTATTTGTTATCTAATATTGTCAGCAAAATGGATGCAGTTTGAAGGTTAAATTTAAAAGATTTGTTAATTGTTTAGAAAGAAATATGGTAAGAGATTTCTTTGAATGAAAGGTTTTTAATTAAACAAAAATACTAATTCGTATGAAGTAGAACAGGAGTAAAAAAATCGGTTAAATCAACTGTGTTGATTAAAAGTGAATTTTGGTTTTAAAGATGGCTATCGATGAAAAAAATGTCTCAAAACTCTTATCTATCTTATCCAACAAGCTACGCAGAGATATTTTGTCACTTCTTTTCGAAAAAAAGGAACTTTCATTTTCAGATTTGATGAACGCCCTCGAGATTGACACAGGAAAAATGAGTTTTCACCTTAGAAACCTAAAAATGTTTTTAGAACAAACACCTAACGGAAAATATAGACTAAACAGTTTTGGTCAAAATGCGTTGAGGCTAGTCAGGGACACTGAAGCTCTTTCAATAGAAGTTGATTTTCAAAAACAAAAAAGTAACCTTCATATCGCGGGATTTGGAAGAAGAGCACTGGCTTTCCTTTTTGATCTGGGAGTGACCTTCACCATCACTTTTGCAATTACTTTGGTTACTGAATTGAATTCTCTAGTTTCTGGACAGTACTTTTTGGACATCAATCTCTTGCTCTTTTTAGTTTTACTTTGGGGTTATTCAACTCTTCTAGAGGGTTTTGCTGGTCAAACTTTGGGGAAGACCGTGTTTAATATAAAAGTTGTTAGCGTAAGTGGAAAAAAGCTGTATTACGACAATGCGGCTGTAAGAAACTTTGGTAAATGCTATCTACTACCCATCGACTTACTGGTAGGTTTCAGATTGAAGGACGAAAGGTTCATCCGATTCTTTGACAAGTTTGCTGGAACTACTGTAATAAAAGTGTGATAGTATACCATAAATCACTCTTTTTGTTTCAATGTTTATCGATTCACTTCGTACATTCAAAGACAACAATCTATTGCTGCGGTTTAATAGAACTTTGAAAAATTGGAACCCCCAACAAAAAAACTCTTCATTCCCAGTTGGCATAGTAGTTTATTACGATAAGAAGAGTCAAGAAAAGTTTGTAATCCCTAAAAAGAGAAAAATATTTCAAAGTTCTATAATGGAGAACTCTTACTATGTGTAATTGAGTATTTCCGAGGAAATGCGTTTGCGTATAATTAGAAAAACAACCAGCGTCCCAATAATGGACAGAAATATTGTAGAAAAACCGAGGTACCCACCGATACCTTCCAACATTTCTTCTCTTCCAAGAATTGGAACTAAAGTCAGCAATATTATCAGAATCGCTTGTAACAGAACATCAATCGTTCCTTTGATGATTTTCAAGTTTTGTTGATACACATCTGAACGAGAGTTCAAGTCTTGCTCGCCGTTTCTCAAAGACCCTCCATGATATGTTCTAAGAATTGTAAAAGGAAGATTAGCAGCAATTACATAACCAATTAGAGTAAGCACCTCACTTGCTTGACGGATCGAAGAACGACTTAATTCGAGGTTAATTCTAAAAAAGAATGTTCCAACGGCTCTAACTGCAAACCAGACAATTACTATTCCAATGATGAACATCAACAAAAAGAAGGAAAGCTTGTGCAATTCTTTTTTCTCGCTTTTCATATCAGAAACAAGAGCATCAGGCAATTTCAACCATAGCACAATTGTGCAAGTTACAACCAAGTAAGAAACTTCACGCCAATCGATTTCACTTTCAGACTGAGAAGAATCAAGATAAAATAACCAATCCACGTTAACAGCCACTATAAAGATAAGTGCCAAGATCAGAAGTGCAGTAAGGACTATTCTAATGTATTTCGAGTTTTTCCCCAAATCAATTGCGGAGAATTTGTTAGTTTGTGTCGTCTCTTTCATGCCTCTACAACTCATATAACTTACGAGTTTTTAACATGCTCGATTTTTTCCTCCGAGACTATATTTAAAGAAACAGAAGACGAGTACACTGTAAGGATAGTCAGTAAACCTGATGAAATCAAAGCTTTACTAGAAGTTGGCTTCGAGTACGTCTGCGAAAAAGATGACCTTATATATCTCCGAAAAAGGAAGTAACTACAGAAATCGAGTGAAAACTGGTGATTTATAGTGAAAATTGCTGTTTCAGGCAAAGGTGGCGTGGGTAAAACTCTACTTTCTGGGACACTTGCGAGCTATTTTGCAAAGAAAGGATTTAAGGTAATGGCTATTGATGCTGATCCATCACCGAATCTAGCCTTAACCTTGGGCATCCCTATTGAAGAAGCAAACAAGATACTTCCAATCTCGGAGAATGCAGAACTTTTAGACAAAAAAACACGCACTGACTACCCGGGAGTGTACAAGCTCCATTTCAGAGTAGACGATATAATTGAAGATAATGGACTGCAATCACCATATGGCGTAAACTTGCTTGTTATGGGGACAGTCAAAACGGCTGGACAAGGATGTGCCTGCGGAGCCAATGCTGTGGTCAGGGAGCTTTTACGTCATTTGATTGTTGACAGAGACGAAATTGTGATTGTGGACATGGAAGCCGGAGTAGAGCACATGGGAAGGGGAACAGCCAGCCAAGTAGACATTATGCTAATTGTTGCTGATTCAAGCAGAAAATCGTTGGAGATTGCCAAGAAAATTTTTCGTATGGCTCACGAGGCAGGAATCGAAAAAGTGTATATTATCGGAAACCGGATCAGAGACTCGGAAGAAAAAGAGTTGATTACAGACTTCACAGCCAAGAATGAGCTCCCATTACTGGCTTTGATTCCATACGATGACATTGTTGTAAAAGCGGACAGAGTAGGGGAAGCCCCATTAAAGTATGCAGAAACTTCAGAGGGAATACAGGCTATCCAGGATATCGGCGAAAAGCTTCTCCAAAAAAATGTCTGACCTGCCTGATTTTGAACAGATTAAACGAAGACTCTCAATCAAGCCTGTCAGCAGAAAAGGAACATGCCGACGGAACATGAAACATCTTAAATAATGGTCACAGGCTATTACAGTAGAATCAACGGAAGGAAACAGCTCATGGACCTGCATGAACAAAGAATTATCGGTTCTCTTCTCTTGCTCGCGGGAATAAGCTTCTTAGCTGCTGGATTTGCCACAGGACAATTAACAACAGTCATGGACATTCTTAGCAAAGTATTGGGAGCAGCAATCGCAGGATAACCTGAAACAAAACTTGATGACGTAACTCTTCTGAAGAAATACTGTTTTCAACAATCTACTGATATTATGATGAAACGATTGTCAATTGATAGTGACGAGTATGACGCCTGCAACGATTAGGATTGCGCCTGCAGCTAGTTTCAGAGTAACTTTTTCCTGTTTTCTAAGGAATACGTAAGCGAAGAATAAAATGAAAAGGAGCTCAGTCTGAAGGATCGGAGCGATTATTGAAACCATCTCTTGGCTTAAGGCAACAAATGCGAGGAGCCATCCTGTGGCTATCCCGACTCCTGGTTTCCAAAAATTGCGAACATCGTTGAATGAAAAGCGTGGAGTTTCGGTGTTCCTAGAGAACCTAATTACTAGTAGATAGACGATTAGGGATGTAGTGTACCCTGCTGCGACTCCTAGCAGTGGTTCGTTGTAGATGTTCAGACCTTCTTTTCGTAATATTTGGGAGAATGCCATGGCTAAAGAGCCAAGAAATGCAATGAATATGCCTTTTTTTGTTGTGCTTATAGTTTGCGTGTCGCCGTTGTTTATGTTTCGTCCGATAAAGATTACGCCAACTATGATGCAAATAAGTCCAGTCCAGTTTTCGATTGACAGCATCTCACCCAGCAGTAGGGTTGCTATAATTGAGGTGTATAGTGGGTAAGTTGAGAAGATGGAGGCGTTTGCTGACATGCCTGCGGTTTCCATTCCCTTGAAATAAAAAAGCCTTGCTACTCCAGGTGCAAGAAATCCCGCTATTATGAAAAGTAGTATGCCTTCAGGTTGTATTGTGTTCAGGTCTGTGAAGGCTAGAGCGAGGGGCCAGAGGATAATGTTGCCCATGATGGTGACTGTCATGGTTATGTATAGGAAGTTTGATTTGTGAAGGTTTTTTCTGACCAGAATCTGGGATAAGCCGAAGGATAGGGCAGATAGCAGAGCTAACAGGACACCGAACATGATTCTCCCAGAACAGCACTGGAACTATTAAAGGCAACCCTTTTTTTGTCGTCTAGAAAGGTTCAAGGGTCTTTTACTTTTGTGCCCGAAGAAGCCAGCTTTATTCAATGAAGGGAGTTTAAGCTCCAGTTTGAGAAGTGTTGCTTTCGCGTGTTACATCCATATTCCAGATTCATATGTTTTAAATTCCCTTTGTCACATTTTTTAGTTATTCAGGCGTCATGTAAGTGAGGGATATGGCACAAATTCTAGAGACTCTGCTCAATTCTGGGGTGTTAATCCCCGCAATGTGGTTAAGCCTAGGTTTTGTTATTGCTTGGTTTCTGTTGTCAGCAAAACGGAATGTTCCGTTAAGTCGTGAAGAGGTTGAAACTCTATGGAAATTCCACAAGCAGAAGGATCACTGTGGAGCTAAAAGCTGGCTTGAAATAGTAAAGGACAACAAGGTAGTAGGGTTTGAATGTGAATGTGGACATAGGCATGTTCAAACAAAGCATCTTATTACGATAAACGCGTAGCCAAAATCAAATTTAAGGCATCTTTTTGGTTGAAATTAATTAAATGTAATATACGTGTACCGCCGTATTTTGTGTGGGCGCGTAAATGCCAAAACGCAAATTGATGTATCTCATCGGATTCATTCTCACAATTTCATTAGTTGCATCAATAATTTACATAAATTGGAATACAGACACTACTTCTACAATACCGGGAGAAAATGACCCAGCGGACAACACTGAGCCACAACCAGATGACAATATAGAACCTCCACCAGACGATAATACAGACACACCTCCTGACGACAACACTGATACCCCACCAGATGACGCCACTCCTCCCATGGGAACTATAGTCATTAATGGTGACTTAGCATCAACTAACTCTGTTAATGTAATTCTTACTCTTTCTGCTTCAGATCCCGAGTCTGAAGTGTCTCAGATGTGTTTTAGGAATAGTGGGGGCTCATGGTCAAGCTGGGAACTCTATTCCACATCTAAATCTTGGACCTTAACTTCAGGGGATGGAACAAAAACAGTAGAAGTACAATTTGAAAACGAAGCAGGACTAAACTCCACAACCTACTCTGATACTATAATCTTAGAAACTACTCCTCCAACTGGTTCTATATTAATTAATGACGGCGCAGCCACCACCAATTCAACCACAGTAATCCTCACCCTCACTGCCTCAGATCCACAATCTGGAGTTGCAAGTATGCGCTTTAGAAATAGTGGGGGCTCATGGTCAAACTTGATGACATATAAAACCCCAATAAGTTGGACTCTGACTTCCGGAGATGGATCGAAAACAGTTGAAGTAGAATATGTTAATGGGCTTGGGATGGTTTCAGACATATTCCTAGATACAATAACCTTAGAAACTCCTTCAGTTGCAGTCTATCATGATTTGAGTATTGCAGTGATTGGCTCCGGAGTTACCTCTCCCTCTGCAGGAATTCACACATATGAAGAAGATTCTACGATTCCTGTGACTGCGACCCCCGCCAACGGTTGGAGTTTTAGCCACTGGCTCCTTGACTCAGTTAATGCTGGATCTAACAATCCATATACAGTAACAATAGATGCTGATAACGTGTTAACTGCGGTTTTTGCAGAAGTTCCTCCAGATGACACACCTAATTACTTCTTGAACCTTACAATAGCTGAGGCCATAGGAAATAATGAGGCAGACCATGAAAATGCAGAGGATTATATTTGGGATAGTTCCGGCGCCACCACAATAACCTTGAATACCAACTCCATTAGTGTCGATAATGGAAACGGCGCAATAATTGACGGAACAAAGGTAACCATTACGGCTGCAGGCACCTACAACATAAGCGGCGTTTTGACAAATGGACAAATTATTGTAGATACTGCTGATGACGGGATTGTGAGACTTGTTTTTAATGGAATAAACATCAGCAGTGCAACAAATGCTCCTGTTTATGTTGAGAATGCAAACAAAACCATCATTGTCCTCGCTGACAACACAGAAAACTATCTAGCAGACAACGGAGGAAATGCAGACAATGCTACTCTTTTTAGCAGAGATGACCTCACAATCTACGGCAACGGATCACTCACAGTAATAGGAAACGATAACGATGCCATCAGAAGCAATGATGGACTCATCATCAAAAACGGAAACATTACAGTAAATTCAGTTGATGATGGAATCAGGGGCAAAAATTATCTAGTGATTAAAGGCGGAAGCATCACAGTTAATTGTGTTGGCGACGGATTGAAATCAGACAACGCCGCGGACAAAAGAAGAGGCTACATCTCTATCGAAGGCGGCACAATAGACATCACTTCCACGGAAGGAGATGCCATTACTGCCCAAACAGACCTTCTAATATCAGATGGAAACTTCACGGTGACAAGCGGCGGCGGAAGCACCGTATCACCCAATGACTATTTGTCCACTAAGGGACTGAAGAGCATGGTCTGTATAGTCATAGACGGCGGAAATTTTGTCATCAGCTCCTCCGATGATGCAATTCACTCAGACCACATGATTCTCATAAACAATAGCATGTTTAATGTTTCTTCGGGAGACGAAGGACTGAACGCCTTTTCATCAATCGAAATTAATGACGCAACAATCGTCATAACGAAATCCAATGACGGAATACAAAGTGGAAACGTCACCATCAACAACAGCAGCATTCAGGTAACTTCAAGCGACGACGGTGTTAGCAGCACCGAATTTCTGACAATAAAAGATGCAGACATTATTGTAAATTCTGTTGGTGATGGCTTGAAATCAGACAACAACGAAAACTCCACTGAAGGAAACCTGTACATTGACGACTGTACAATAACTGTCACATCTACTATGGGAGATGCAATAACTGCCCAAGTAGACCTGATGATTAGTAATGGGACATTCCAGTTGACAAGCGGCGGCGGAAGCACTGTGCCACCTAATGACAACATATCTACTAAGGGGCTGAAATCTGGCGGCAACATAACCATTGAGGAGGGCGAGTTTATTATCAGCGCTTCTGATGACGCAATCAACTCAAACGACCGCATCATCATAAACAACGGCACCTACCAACTTGCCACAGGAGACGACGGCATACACGCAGACAACTCCATAGAAATCAACGATGGAACCTTCATCATAACACAATCTTATGAAGGAATAGAGAGCACAAACGTCACCATAAACGATGGACATATTGAGATTACTTCAAGCGATGACGGAATTAACGTAGCAGGAGACGATGGAGGTGGAATGGGCGGTTTTGGACCTGCAGGCGAATTCTACATATTCATCAAAGGCGGCTTCATCTACATTAACTCGGGTACAGATGGACTTGACTCAGACGGATACATCGAAATGACTGGAGGCACCGTAATTATTGACGGCCCAATTCCATCTTCCTTCCCAAATGGTGCCATCGATTATGGTAATGGCGCATTCAACATGACAGATGGACTATTAGTAGCTGTAGGAATGTCTGGTATGGCTCAAGGTCCAAGCCCAACATCAACCCAATACTCTGTAATCATAAACCTGAACGTCCAGAGACCAGCCAACACATTAGTGCATCTTCAAACCACTTCAGGCGAAACAGTTCTTACGTTCAAACCCACAAAAGCTTATCAATCGATAGTGTTTTCTTCTCCTGACCTTGCACCTGGATCATATGACCTGTATCTGGGCGGAAGCTCCACAGGCACGCTCTCATACGGCATATATGAAGACGGAACCTATACGCCAGGAACCAAATACACCACCTTCACTATTTCACAAATTACAACAACTGTTGGCAGCGGTGGAGGATTCTTTTGGCCGTAACAGCTATTCATTCTTCTGATTCACATTGAGAACAGGGAGCTAGAACTCCTGTTGAGCCTCTGCACATTGCAAATTTTCCTATGGCAGACCGGGGACGAATCTTTTCAAAGAATAAGCCCCGAACAATCTCAGGGAGAACATTATCAAACTTTACTTCCAAAATCACACCGGGCTCCTCACTGACGCCCACAGTAGAAGTGGATTTATCGAAAAAGGAAAGGGGACCTAAACTGGTCTGCAAACCAATATCAAAAGTGACCCTGACATCGCCAACAGGATGAACGTATGCCTCACGAAGATAATCCACCAGCACCACAGGACGTAAAAGATTATTGCGGCACTCCAGATAGAAACATCTTAGAAGCTTACTATCGGAATTAGCCAAAAATGTAACGTCCCCGCCTATGATGCGATCAGCCTCCTCCCTAGTAAGCACTGCACTTTCTTTACACACATACTCATTGAATTTACCTTTCCGCTCAAACTTGATGAAATCGTCACAAAGATTGTAAATTCGCATCCGATACTTCTTCCGTGTAGGAACACCAGCCATCTTATCAAAAAAGGCGGAGTTTCTGAAGTCATCAAAATATAGGCTTCGAATATGGTAACGTCCATCAGGTCCAGCATGAGAATCCAACTTAAGAACTGCCCCAAGTTTCTGCCTAAGAATCCTGTACTGCATAAAATTGATTTGATACTTCAGTTCATGTCTTAGTCGATGCCCGTCTTGGTCAATCATGAAATCACCTGCGCCTCGCACTGAACTTGACGGCGGCAACAAAAAGAAGGCACACTAGCCCCACTAGACCAAGAAGCAACAGAACATTCCAGATTGAAAACTCAACGTCAGACTGGCGCTTGTTGTTTCCCCAACCAGGAGTCGCCGACAGCTGATAATCCCAGTTTTCTGACCCATCAGGTAGCCGCCCAAAAGAAACATCCTGAAGCTGCTTTTCATATGTTATTGAATCAATCAATGTTGTTCCGTCAGAAGCAAAAAGAGCAATCGATTCTCCATTTGCGTTGAGACCAAAACCACAATGAAGGCCATCAGAATCAGAAGCGTCATCAGCCCAAATTAGCAAAAAGCCGCCTGCCTCGATTACAGTTTCGTTCGGAAACTGCCACTTCATAGGATTATTAAGGTTATCAGTTAAGTACATGCCTTCGAGATTAACTGATTCGTTTCCACCATTATACAGTTCAATCCAATCAGGATTGTTACCTTCAGGTCCAGCAATAGTAGCGCCGTTATCTGCCATAAACTCGTTAATAACCAAATCCTCTGGAACTTCATCCACTGTATCGGTAGGTCCATTATTAGACTCGTCCACTTCATTCTGCTGACCAGGAGTAGGCAACAAATAGGTCCAGTTTGCTGTTCCGTCAGGCATTCTACCATAAGACATGTCATCAAGCTGCACCCCAAATACTATCGAATCAACCTCAGTTGCGCCATCACTTGCAAAAAGACCAATAGCTTCACCGCTTGCACTGAGACCAAAACCACAATGAAGCCCATCAGAATCAGAAGCGTCATCAGCCCAGATAACTAGGTAGCCACCAGATTCTATGGTTGTGCCAGATGGAAACTGCCAATCATCTGGATTCTCAAGATCATCAGTCAAATACATACCATCAAGGCTAATCGAACTATTTCCTCCGTTATAGAACTCAATCCAATCAGGATAACTACCGTCAGGAGATGCAACAGCAGCATCATTGTTCGCCATAAACTCGTTAATGAAAAGGCCGTCTGGAACATAAACAGAAATTGGCTCATCAGGGTTCACAGGATCACCCAAGGCATTTGAAAAACCAGGAGTTGCCGTCAAATATGCCCAGCTTGTACTTCCATCAGGCAACCGAGCATACGAAACATCATCAAACTGCTCAGAATAGACAACGGAATCGATTATTGTTTCGCCATCAGCTGCAAAGATTGCCACAACTTCGTCAATCGCATTAAGACTGAAGCTTGCATGCATTCCCCCTCTGCTGGGGGTGTTATCAGCCCAGATAACTAGGTAACCACCAGCGTCTATGACTGTGCCAGATGGAAACTGCCAATCATCCGGGTTTGCAAGGTCGTCACTCATGTACATTCCGCTTAGGTCAATTGCCTCAGTGCCACTGTTATAGAGTTCTATCCAGTCAGGATAATCATTGTATGGACCAGCAACAGCATCATCATTGTTTGCCATAAACTCGTTAATGAAAAGATTTTCTGGAACCTCAATGGAAACAGGTTCGTTAGGATCAACTACTGCACTTAGACTGTTTGATTGGTCACAGGTTGGTGTCAGGTAGTTCCAGCTTGAAGCGCCGTCAGAGACTCTGCCATAGGAGATGTCATTAAACTGTTCATTGTAGACGATTGAATCAATAAGCGTCGCGGCATCGGACGCATATAGGCAGACGGCTTCACTGATTGTGCTAAGGCTGAAGCTGGCATGCAACCCACCTCTGTCAGGAAGGTTATCTGCCCAGACAACAAGGAAACCGCCTGCATCTATGCTTGTGCCTTCTGGAAACTGCCAAGAATCAGGATTTGCAAGGTCATCAGACAGGTACATCCCGCTTAGGTCAACTGATTCCGTGCCACCATTATAGAATTCAATCCAATCAGGATAATCATTGTATGGACCAGCAACAGCATCATCATTGTTTGCCATAAACTCGTTTATGTACAGGTGCTCTGGAACTTCAATGGGGATGGGTTCGCCAGGAACCACAACAGTACCCAAAAAATTTGATTCATTGGGAGTGGGTGTCATGTATTCCCATGTTGAGCCGCCGTCTGGCAGTCTAGCATACGCAATATCGTCATGCTGCTGGGCAAAGGCAATTGAATCAATTAATGTTTCGCCATCGGATGCGAGGAGGCAAATTGATTCTCCTTGGGCGTTAAGATTGAAATTTGCGTATCCCGTTTTTGGGATAGATGAATTGCTGGTGTAGACAACCAGATAGCCTCCAGCGCTTATAGTTGTGCCAGAGGGAAACTCCCACTTGGGGTCTTTCAAATTATCTGTCAAGTACATACCAGATAAGTCAACTGCGCTGGTGCCGCCGTTGTAGAGTTCAATCCAATCAGGATAATCATTGTAGGTACCAAGAACAGCAGCATCATTGTTTGCCATAAACTCGTTAATTACCAAATCTACAGGAAGACTTTGAAGCAGATTAGATTGAGCAGGTGTTACGACTTCATTCAATATCTGCCATGAACCGTCACCATCAGGAAAACGACCAAAGGAAACATCCGCATCAAGGGCAGGATATGAGATGCTGTCCACAAGCGCATAACTTGAGCCGTCATCCATGAACAAGTACAGATTGCCACCGTCAAGGTTTAGGTTAAAGGGTGCATGATTGTCGCCTTCACTGGGTTCGTTGTCGAGCCACAGCAACAGAAACTCTCCATCGTCAAGATTTTGTGCAGGTAGTTCCCACTTGTTTGGGACTCCAGGATCTTCTGTCAGAAAAAGGCTGCTTGTGTTTACCATGCCGGGTCCAAGATTGTAAATTTCCAGCCACGGGTCGTAATCGCCTTGATTATCAGCGATTGTGCCTTGGTTCACGGTCATTAAATCATTTAGCTGAAGATCAGTTTTTTTCGCGTAGAGGTTAAGTTGAGTGTTAACATATGCTGCTCGTTGGGTCACAAAATCGATTGTTGCCTCAAGTGTAGGCTCGAAAGCTGTGGCTTCTGTCCACAGGTTAGGGTCACTGTAGACTTCGTCGCGGATAAGGTCAGTCAAATCCTGCATTCTAGCAGCTACAGACTCGGCATCAAAGCCTTCTCTAAGCATCTGAGCAAGAGCACGAAGATACGTGGTGTTGTAAGACTCCACAGCCATAACATTCTTCACTAAGGCTAAAGTGTTGTTTGCGTCTTCAACTACGCCCCCAGGCGGTGGGGGAAAGAAACCAAATCCGCTAATTGTAGTTGAAGGAAACACATCATACTCTATGGGGTCGCCATCACCTCCCATCATCCCGAACCCAAAATTTCCAAATGCTAAGTTAGCGTCCCACAAGAGGTGAGTGAATTGATCAGTGTCACAACGTTCGTAAAGGTAGTAGTTACGTGCGTTCCCAATATAGGAATCAAGGCTGACGAAAAGGTTGAGAAGCGCTAACGAATACATTGTTGATTCAACATCAAGGATGGGCTCAAGTTGTTCAGGCAATGCTGATATTGGTGCATTTGTTAGGACATTTGTTAACCATATCAGACTTGACCAATCGTTTACATCTTCATTGTTCTTGAGCTCATACAACCCGTAGTAAGATTCAGGGTTTTGACCACGATAAGAAAGAGTTGCCTGGCGCTCAGCTTTGTACAGATTACCAGCTTCGCTGTCACCAAAACGGCTTTCAACAAAAGTATTGTCGACGTGTTCCACCGACAAATAGAAACCATAGTATTTATCGTTAACATACAGACGTGTGTACACGGAACGGGGCGTAGGCACATAGTTGCTAGCAAAGTCCATGAACAGTTTCTCGCGAATCATGGAAGGGTCAAGGGCACCATTGTTCAGATTCAGTTTTTTTAGACCAAAAAAAGTTGTTTCTTCACCGTCTCCTTCATCATACAGATTGAAGTCAATTCGGAAAGGCTTCTTGATTTGCGTATCCTCGCCTCTGCCACCTCCGAAAAAGAATCCCCCACCGCCAGTGAAGCCGAACGTGGATAAACCTTTGAATCGTACCCCAACAGGGTCGAGTTCTATATCGTGGGAAACAAAACGGGCTGGAAAATAGGGATCTGCTGTGTTACGGTCACTGTCATGTCCAGCATACAGGGTGTCATACCAGTTTGGGTCATCAAAATACAATCGAATCTCATGGACGTAACTGTCATCAAAAAAGACATCCGCTTCATTGACCACAGTGACTTCTCCAGCCCAAGAATTATGGGCTACGCCACTAGCTTGAACTGCACTAAAAAGGGTGCCAGCTAGCAAAAGTGCACAACAGAGAACAGCCAACGGCAATCTTGACTTAGGTAAGTGCAACATATTTGTATCCCATTTTTTCACCATTTAAACTACGTCGACAGTAGTTGAATAGTTGGGCGGTAGTTAAGCAACATCAGCATTATAACTCACAAGAGCAGCATCCTTTACGCCCTTAATCTTCAGCAACTCATCCACTTTTGATGCATCTTTCGATTTCATTCGAACTTCAAGCATTAGTTCCACTCCAGCGGAGGTTACTGTTCGAGACCGGAGCTTGTTTTCTGGAAGTGCTTTTTGGACAGCTGCTTCAGCGTCTGTTGTATAGTGTATCACCAGCAGATAGGGGTCGTTGGTACGCAAGTTTGCTCGGCTCAACACGAACAAGAATAACCCGATTATTGGGGAGCCTACTAAAGCCACCATGTATAAGCCTGCACCGCTGATGATTCCAACTGCTATAGCCCAGAACATAAACACTACATCGATTGGGTCTTTGATTGCTGTTCGGAAACGTACAATGCTCAGGGCGCCTACCATTCCCAAGGAGAGAGCAAGGCTGGAGCTAATGGGTAAAATGACAAGTGTTACTACAAGCGAAACTAGAACTAGGCTAATATTGAAGTGTCTAGTGTAGATTACTCCGCTGAAGCATTTACGGTACATAAAAAAGATGAAGAGGGCCACGATAAAAGATATGATAAGGCTCAATAATACGCGATCGATTGTAAGTGATAAATATGCACTGGTTGGATTCAAGAAGTCAGACAACATTTCGTCAAGATTCATGAAAGATCATCCAGACCGTGATTTGTATAGCTCTATTTATTAAGTTTTTTTCATAATTAGACCTATATTGTTAGGCATATGCGTTCTTTCTTTTGGCAACTAAACAGAATGAATACCCTTTTCAGTGCTTTTCTTCTATTCCAGTGATGAGTTCACGCAGGTCCCTACCAACATACTCACCAACGTAACCGCCCTCTAGCACACCAAAAACAGGCTTCCCCAAAGCTCCAACCATTCTTCCAATCTCCCTGTAGCCCTCAAAAGTTAAACCCACAGAAGCCAAGTCGCCATCATGAGCATCAAAACCCGCTGAAATGGCAACAGCCTCAACCTTAGTCATGTCGACTTGACTCAACGCCTTCTCCAAAGTTTTCAGGTACAAAGAGTTGCCAGTTGAATACGGTAACGGAAAATTTAGGCAGTTTCCCTGAGACGTGAAACCAGTTCCAGGATACGTAGGGTAAAGATGCAAAGAAACATAGGTAACTTTTGGGTCTCCTTGAAAAATCTCTTGAGTCCCATTTCCATGATGCCCATCAATGTCCAGAATCAATACGGATTTTTCCAGCTTTTTGACGGCTATTGCAATGTTGTTGAAGTAGCAGAAACCCAACGTTGCTGCACCCATCGCTCTGCCGTTTCTTCCCGCGTGATGACCTGGAGGTCTCATGAAAGAAAAACCGTTTTCTTGGGAAGCGAGTAATGCTGAACCAGAGGAGAGCAGAGCATATTCGTAGATGTAATTTGGTGCAGGTGTGTCTCCGTCAAAATAGCTTCCAGCTTCTGCATTCTTGATCCAGTCAACATATTCTTTGCTGTGGACCGTTAACAGGTCTTCTTGTGAGGCGGGTGTTGGCTCCAGAAACTGGTATTCCCCACTGAGGAACTCTAGGGCTTTTCTGACGCGTTCAGGTCTTTCTATGTGCCCTGGCCAGTTGTATTCTAAGCATTTTTCTGAAAATATTATCTTCGTTTTTGTTTCCTCCCTTCGAAAAGGGTCTTCAAAGAAAATATGCAAAAACAGGTTTTATAGTTGTTCCTTGTTGCCTTAAAATTTTGCGGAATCAGCAACCAAGTGACTGCTAAGGAACTCTTTTTATCCAAAATGCTCCTTTTTATGATTAGTTGCAGCTTCAGGCTGTGAGTT